>Ga0209784_100183_pt1 | contig 50174 bp, 49 predicted proteins | sample AraplaCvi_mLB_r2_2_FD_184284 | JGI IMG/M metagenome (GOLD analysis project Ga0209784, IMG submission 184284) | Arabidopsis root microbial communities from North Carolina, USA - plate scrape CL_Cvi_mLB_r2 (SPAdes) (version 2) | ecosystem: Host-associated > Plants > Roots > Endosphere | place: USA...
TGAGTCGGCAGGAGGTATAGAGATGCCTGTGCTTAGAGATTGCACGGATGAGGGGACACGAGCCGAATTTCATTTTATATCCCGTATCCCTGGAAGGTACGAAGGGTGCCAAATCAACTTTAAATTTTATTTCGGTTGGACGAATCATAATTATATTACAGTAACTGCGGAATTTCCGTTGGACACACTGAATGGATTCAAATTAGATGGATTATATATGTCATTCGAAAAACATCTTTATCAATTAAGCTGGAGAAGAGCGAATCGGAAGGTATTTATGAGTTGGGCTTTTTTGGGTCTGATCAAGACTTCACGCTTACAGCTGATATAGACTCTGTCAGAAAGTTTGGTTCTCAATTTAAGTTGGAATGGAATCAAGCACCGATATTCGATTGATTTTTGCGTTTTTGGTAAGGGACAAAAGCCGGGTACCTGGCCCTCTTTTTCCCCCATCGTCCCCCGAGACTCGCTATACGCAGAAAAGCACGTCATACGTGCGACCGGTGCCTTTGAAAAGACCTACAAACCTATGAGACCATGCTTGATGATACGCTGTCTACGCTAAGTGAGAGAGAAAGAAGTGTATGTACGGTTGGACGAGTATAAAGCTAAGAATTCATGAATAAAGAGGGAAGAACGTGAAATCGTAACATGAAATCGAGGGTAGCAGATTGGATTGTTCTTGGGAAAAAGCGGTGGCACAAGAAAGAGATATCAACATAGTAACTTGGGCTGCATCTGCTTGAGGTGTAGCGAAAAAAGAAGGGCTTTTCGATGGCAGCCGCCCCGGAGATCCTTTGATTCGAGAAGAGGCGGCAATCGTCTTCCTCCGTTTGGAAAAAGTATTCTCCAGAAATTTGTTTTAGAGTCACATTATTAATATATGGTCACTTATGTATAAGCTTGGGGGATTAACTAAGTGTTTTGCTTAATTTCCAAGCCTATTTCGATTGCGGCTTGAATGGAGGAAGTTTTTAACGTGAGGGAGTTGGTTGCTGCCCCATTATATTTTTTTGATGATGTACCTATGAAAATGATTAGCGAAGTGGAATTCTGTGAATATACATGAGAGTAGTAGCCCGCCAACTACACTCAGGTTTTATTCCCTTCTATAAAAAAAGAAGAAGCTGTCGCGCAGTCATTTTTATGGCTTTTGTGACAGCTTCCTCTTTTTGTACGGTGTCATATGCTCCATTTTCCGTCCGCATTGACGGGAAGGAGAAAAAAACGTGGATAACAGAACCCGTGATATCCATGTGGTCAGCGCAGCATCGGTAAAAAGAACCTCGCTGGCTTAGGCTAGCGTTTTTTTTTGTTAATAAGAATATTGGCCCTAGCATTGCTTGAGTTTTTGAATACTTTGTATCGAGATCGTTGAAAGGAGGAGTCCTCATGGGTGAAGTTGGTTACGAAGGTGGATACGGCGGTAAAAACTCAGTCGGAGCAGTTCTTGTTCTCTTTATCTTGTTGGTCATCATTTTAGGTTCTTTCTGGGTATAATACTCCCCCGGATGACAAAGACCCTACGTGATTTGAACAGTTGTATTTATGTGAGAGGATCCCTACCGGCTTAGGCTAGCGGGGGTCCTTTTTCTTTGTCTTCTATCGGTGAAGTAGGGTATTAACAGCCTCCTGATCGATTTTACCCAGTAGCAAATCCTTTTCAATTGTTAAAAAGATCAGATATCCAAATGGCATGTATCTCTTTCGGAGCAGCGAAAAGACAAGTTTCTAGAGAGGTATAGGGAACAAATGAAGGAGCTTGATGCAATTGTTAAGAAATCGCGCTATATTATTAATGTTCCGGCAATGGTTTTAAACAAGAATGAAGAAGACGATTCAGATGATGTGATGGGGACGTTACATATGCACGCTGATTTTTTGAATGATTTTATTAATGAAATCAATGCTAAAGTTCCTGATTTAATTTTAACACTTGACGATTGGGAATTTGTACATGCACTTGATACAAATATTAAAATCTTGTCCGGATTTAATGCGTACTATCGCCATATAGATAGATATATAATGAGTGACGGTGTCCCAAGAATGAGGGATGTTATTCATAAATACTTACAAAAAGCTGAACAAATACATCTAGACCTTGATCATCATCAGGAAGTACTTATGGGTAATTATTATGAAATGCAAGATAGAGAATTCTTTAAGTCTAGAAAATAAAGTTCGTAAAAATCGGACTCCACAGCATTCCCTATCTTGTGCCCAGTTCCGCATTCTCACACGTGCTCTAATCCGCGGCTCGACGTAGACGAAATTGCGGTCCTCTCCGATAACTGACGATTATAACCTTTTTATGCGTAGGATTTGCGCCTAGCTCGAAAAAACCGGCTGGGCGCATTTTTGCGTTATCAAGTGCGGGTACGGGGCCGCCCTATTCTAAAAATAGACTGGACAAATGCGACGATCGACAAAGATAAATTCGGAATAAAATATACATAATTATACCATATAATGGTACAATTGTACTATATACACCAATAATATCTAAATGATACCATTAATATATAGTTAATGTAAATTAACTTTTATAAATATTTGGAGGTGTTAGCGTGGTTAGAATGGGAAAAAAAATTGTAATATTCTCTTCGATCATTGCAGCTTTTATGACTGTAGCAGCGCCAGTATCTGCAAGTCCTATCTCACAGACAGAATCTGAGATAACGCCTCAATATTGTAACCCATGTAAAGTAAAAGCGGGTTATATGTACCCAAAAAGTCAGTATAGCAGAGACTATTTCACGCCATTACATTACATTACAGTTGATGGAGTGGAGTACTTTTTTTGGTACATAGATGATGATAAATCTACAGCAACACATTGGTATACTGTTTGGAAAGAAGAATAACGAAAAATCCTTGGGGTTTGAATAACCTCAAGGATTTTTTGGCATACATAATAAGTCTGGGATGTAACAAAATTGCGTAAATGTTTTAACATCACGTATGGATTCTCTTAAGGGAACTGCCCCTATCAGTTAATGCTGATAGGGCTTTTTATTTTTTACTAATCAAAGAATTAATTCATTCGCCAGCAACATGCCCTTTCCTCTATTTTACATTGATACTGTTTTATTAAAGGATAGGTATAGATTGAGGTCACGGCAGCATGTTGTTATGTTGGTGGACTGCCAATCTTTTTGCGTCAGTGTGGAAAAAGCCGAGCACCCGGAATATAAGAAACCGTCCCTTGGTGATTGCTGGTGATCCAGAAAGGCGCCCAGGCTTCTCCAGACAAATGAAGATGGATGACCCTTCCAGCATCACCATGCAAGTATACCGCTAGGCCTGCAAGTTGTTGTCGGAGCATTGTGATGGCCTGTCGGGAGAGACAGATGGCGCACGAGCGAACAACCGATGCCCTAAATATGGAAATTCAATAAGAAGGTTATAGGCGTAGACCGTAAAACAGCGGTCCGTGAAATCCAAAAGGCGGGGTATGCTACCGATCCAAAGTATGCTAATAAGCTGATCACAATTATGGATGAGTACAACCTGTATCAATACGATACGGTAAAAGGAGATGCGGGGAAGGTGCCTGATCAAAAAGAACGTGATATTAATGTGGTAAGTCCATGAGCGGCGGGAACTTGGGAAGAGATGACCAAGAACGGTTATTTAGACGGCACGTTGCCAGGGCTCTTAATCACAAGAGAACAAGCGGCTGTATCTAATCGATTGCGCAAGAACATTCTTAAGCTCATCGGAGGTAATACAGGACGAATCGTGGAGTTAGAAAAACAACTTCAAGCCATTGAAGCCGAGAAATAAGTGAAGACCCTACCAGTTATGTGCTGGTAGGGTCTTTTTTACGTAGGTCTTTTGATTGAATTGATTACTTAATGAGATAGGAAATTATAAAGTAGCAAATGAAGCCTAGGACAAAAATTAAAATCAATTTTAATATCTTCATTCGACTTCCTTTTTGTAATGAATTTGTATAACAAACACTCTTGTATTATTAGCTTAACTTTATCACTTTTAAAAAATATCAGCCCCCTTATCCATAAGGGGGCTGATCAAGATCAGTAATAACCTAACCGAAATTATTAAAAGCTTGAGAAATTAAAAAGTAACAGAGGATCAGAACAATTACTATGGATAAAACAACCGCCAAAATTATTTTAGTAACTTTATTCATTTAGTTCCCCTCATCATGTTGTATTCTTCTCGCTAATATTACAATTGTCTTGAATCTCCCCCGGAGTTCCCTGCAACATCGCCCCAAGTGTGTAATTCATGGGTCCCCACAACCATCCCGAATTCCTTCCAGATGAAGTTCCACTTCATTGTAGCATACTTAAAAATTTTCCGCTTGTTATCAGATGTATATGGATTGCTTTCTTTAATTGAAAGGTCAAGCAATGGAATGTAGTTTTTTACAACTTCACATCCATGAGATACTATGCCAACTATTTCACTGTAGTTTGTTTTTACTTCTTTAACTTCATATCTAACGTAAATTGTAGCTTGTACAACGTCTAGTCCTTGAACTGTTGATACTGGATTCACACGAGCGGTGTAATATCTGACGTCTCCAACGGCAGCAGGGGAAATTTCATTTTGCTCATCAATACGTATCTCTGTAGCCCCATCATGTATAACCAGAGTTCCTTTTTCTTCAGCCGCAACTTGAAATCCGGTTACAATCTCATTTACCTTCTCAGGATCGCTTATAATATCAACGAATTCTTTTTGTTTTTCATATGGCAATGCTTTAAATTTTTCGAGGAACTCGAGAGGTGTTTCCTCATCAGAATTATTCGCGATGCTGAAGTTCGAAAATGCTTCTGCTCTTTCCTCAAGGTATTGAATGTATTCTTCTGGAGTATCAATATCAGCAGGTGAAAGCCCGCTAGTTGCTCCTACGGTAGCAGGAAACAACCCAAAAACCAAGACGACAGCTCCGATTAGACCAAGTAACTTTCTTTTCATAAGTGATAGTGACTCCTTTTAGATTATATTTTCTTGAACAGCAAATTATTCTCTGGTCCCCCTTTACAGCTTTTTTTGCGTCAATTTTGCGGCAACAAATAAACTCGTTAGGGATAGACATGCTCTTAAAATTAGAAAAAAGCCCTTGCTACGCAAGGACTCTTAGTGATGATCTGTAGTGGGCTCGAACCACTGACCCCTACCCTGTCAAGATAGTGCTCTCCCAGCTGAGCTAACAGATCATGAAATATTTAAAAAGGTAATTCATATATTACCAGCAGACAAGGCGGCTGTCAATGGTTTAGTCGTTATAAAATACCACGTTCCGGTTCAGACTAAATACAGCATGATTTTGCCAATGAAGGAGCGTGAATGGCATGACAGGTGGGAAATCCTATCGTTTCAAACGAGCAGGAATGGTGTTTTCGTTATTGGCGGTATCTATGGCGGGCGGCGGCTGCAGTGTCCCGGAAAGAACATCGGTGCAATTGGAGCCGCTGCATGCCCCTGCAGCGCCCGTGATGCTGGATGTGTATGGACGTTCCGTGGATCAGGACGTATATTCCAAGCAGGGAAACGGGGCGCTGGAGCCGGTATCCCCGATGGATGCGGCAGACACGTTAAGGGATCTCCATCCATAAAGAGCTCCAGGACGGCTTTGTGCCTAAAACGGCGCCAACCATCATGATGATCTCTGCACGAACAGTGAGCAGAACAAACCGCCGGCTGGCAGGCTGGCGGTTTGTCGTAAGACGGCCGATGCTATTCCTCATCCCATTTGCGGGAATAACCTTTTTTGATCGTCCAGAAGGTGGGATAGATGATCAGGGCAGCAATGACCACAGCCCAAAATATCGTGGCTCCCATGCTCATAAAGGCAATGCTCCTTTCATGAAGACGTTAGCTTCTACTACTATACAGGAAAACGAATATTTTGTATAATATCTCGACCTGCGATATCACGAGGAATTGATTCTACATAAAGAGGTGTTGAAATGGCAGCAGAAATCATCAATGTATCAACGGAAGAGCAGTTGCAGCAGGCGCTGGATATCCGAAAGGATGTGTTTGTCCTAGAACAGAAGGTGCCGATCGATTTGGAGATCGATGATTACGACCGCCTGGAATCGGATGCACACCATATCTTGATCAAGTCGGAGGGGCAGTACGCCGCAACCGGGCGTATTACCTATTACAATAAGGATTCCGCCAAAATGCAGCGGATCGCGGTCCGGAAGCCGTTCCGTTCCAAAGGGATTGGCCGTGTGCTGATGATGGCGCTGGAAGCGCAGGCTCGTGAACTAAAGCTGCAATATTCCGTGCTCGATGCACAGGTGCAGGCAGAGGCCTTTTACCGCAAGCTGGGGTATGAGACGATTTCGGACGAGCCGTTTGATGATGCAGGCATTCCCCATGTTCGAATGAAAAAGGAATTGTAAGCTTCTAACCAAACCAAACAAGATGCCGGTCATTCCGCATCGTCCCCAAAAAAGAAAAGACCTCGAGCCGGCTCGAGGTCTTTTTGCGCATGAATTAGAACGTCGGCAAATTGTCAAGGTTGTTGCTGGGATCGCCATCCGCATTGGAACGAAGATGTTCGTCTCCATCACGTCCACGGAATACGTTCAGGTTCTTGATTTCCTTATTCTTGGCCATCTGTTGGGCCGTCTTGTAGTCTACGACGCTGCCGTTATCCAGCTTAAGTTCGATGATGTCGCCATCACCATTTTTGCGTACGCCTACAACTTCTTGTTGTCCTTGATCCATATGAATCGCCTCCCGGCCTTATTATTCCCGGGAAGCCTCGTAAACTATGCATTGACGTTTATTGAACTACAGTTCGTATACCCGCTGCTGCTCCACGAATTCCATGTTTCCGGTCTTGCCGATGAAAGCTTCGACCTCATCACTGTAATGCATCAGATAGGTACGCTCCTGAATTTCTTGGGGCAGGCTGAGCAGTTCATCGAGTGTCGTGTGCACCTCGCCCGGGCCCTGCAGCTGGCATTCATGCAGAATTACTTCGCAATCCCGTTCCTTCACCAGTTGCTTCAGCAGGATGGGGTCGAATACCATGTCCGCGCTGTAAAAAATCCGATCGTTCAAATATAGCGAATAGCTGTCTTTGCCCGGAATATGCTGCGTATGAATCAGCTCCACCGAGATTCCGGATGAAATAGCGGCCTTCACGCCCGGTTTCAAAGGATGCACGTCAAATACATCCTGGAGGGAAGAAATATGTCCCTGCTGATATAAGCCGCCCTTGAGTGTATGTTCCCATATCGGTTCCACTAGCGCTTCAGCAATATAGAGCGGGAGTTTGCGATTGTATTTCATCTTCATAATAAATGCAAGCTCCTCCAGCCCGCCAACATGGTCGGCATGAATATGCGTGATGAGCACGGCGTCCACATCGTTAAACGTCTTATTCATCTGATGCAGCGCCAACGGGGCAGTGATTCCGCAGTCGATGAGCAGCGTGAAATTCCCGTCATGTATCAGTGCGTTATTGTTATAGTAGTTCTTGGCAAACGCACTGCCGGTGCCAAGCATTTGCAATGTTAGTGTCAATGGATGAAACCTCCTGATGAAATGATGTATAGTCCAAGTATGCTTATGTGTATTTTAACGAATTTCTTATGTATTTACACGGAGTATATGCTTGAAACGGAGCCTTAATGCTGCAAAAATCGTGATAAGATCAAGCCTTGAACCACGAGAAAAAAATTTTACCACAAAGTGCAAAATTGTCCGCAACTTGTTTTTTGACATGTAGTATACACATATAACAACAAGAAGAGCCAATGGAGGGAACGTATGAAATGAAGTGGAAAAAAGTGATGGCATGTATGCTAGTGCTCTCTTTAATGGGTGGCAGCACCCTTTTGTTTGCGGATTCTGTCAATGAGCGTGTTCGGGTTTGGCTGAACGGACGCGAATTGAAGGATGGCGGATATTTGATTGATGGCAAAACCTATGTGCCGGTCCGGGAATTTGACGGGGCTGTGGACTGGAATTCGGCGAATGGACAAGTCCAGGTCGTCAAGCCGAATGTGCATATTTTTCTCTTTAAAGGAGATACTGTATTCGGCAACGTAAACAAAGGCAAGCTGAAATTCAATGTATTTAGCCAGGTAGACAGCTTAAACAACAATATTCATGCCGTAAAAGTAGCGATTGAGGATCCTTCGGGCAATATCAAGGACATCCAGTCCCAGGAAGTGAAGGACCGCAAGGATAACTTCTGGTTCCGAACCTATGATTTCACGTACGATTTCAAAACGGCCGGCAAATACTCGGTAGGCTTTTATGTAAAAGTCAAATCGGATGACGGTTTTGTGAAAGTTGCGGAGAAAGTGATTACCGCCCTAAATTGATGGGTCCATAGCCGCTTGGCAAAAATTGACCTGAAGAAGCTATCCGTGATACGATACGAAAGTATGATAATTTAACCGAAGTGAGGTTTTTTCAATGAGCGAACACAAACATGAACACGGAGATGCTTGCGGCTGCGGTCACGATCATGACCACGACCACGAACATGAAGAGTTTGTGCTGACATTGACGGATGAAGAAGGAAAAGAAGTAGAGATGGTTCTCGTGGAGACATTTGATGTCGGCGAGAAGCTTTACGCGCTTTTGCTTGAACGCGAGAATCCGGAAGCGGACGGCGTCATTCTACGTATGGAAGAAGAGAACGAGGAAATGGTTCTTTACAATATTGAGGACGAAGACGAATGGAATGAAGTAGAGGCGGTTTACAACGAACTGGTCGCTGCTGCAAACCAGGAATAACACTCCTTAACGAAAAACCCGGTGCGAACCACTCGCACCGGGTTTTTTGTAGTTGCTGCCTTAGAATATAGGATCCGTTTCCACGATGACTTTCACATTCTGAATGCTGCGGTCCTCAGGACCTTTGACAGGCAGGCCGACATCGACATGATCGGTAATGTAATCGATGTTTTCCTGGGAAATCACTTCGCCCGGAAGCAGGATCGGAATTCCCGGCGGGTAGACATAGATGAATTCGGCAATAATGCGTCCGGCCGATTCCTTGAACGGCACGACCTCCGTATCCCCATAAAACGCATCGCGGGGAATGAGGGACAGCTGCGGAATTTCCGGCGTTTTCACGACCAGCTCATTAATTTCGTTCACGTGCATGTACTGGTCCGAAAGCTCGCGGAGCGCCGTCAGCAAAATATCGATCGTCTCCCGGTTGTCCCCCGGTGTAATGAGGCACAAAATGTTGTACATATCGCTGAGCTCCACTTCAATATTGTAGTGGTCCCGCAGCCAGTTCTCGGTTTCGTATCCCGTGATGCCAAGATGGCGTACATGAACCGTCAACTTGGTCGGATCATAGGAGTACGTTGCTTCTCCGCCCAATATTTCCTTCCCGAAGCAGTACAGGCCTTCGATTTGGTTGACTTCGTTTCGTGCATATTCCGCCAATTCAATCGTCCTTGCAGCCATTTCCCGTCCATGCAGCGCCAGGCTCCGGCGAGAAGTATCCAGCGATGCCAGCAGGATGTAGGAGGTCGACGTTGTAGTCAGCATACTGATGATGGTCTGCACGCGGTAAGGATTGATATATCCGTTCTTGGTGTTCACGTTCAGCACGGAGCTTTGGGTCATTGATCCGCCGAGTTTATGAACGCTGGTGGCAGCCATATCGGCACCGGCTTCCATCGCCGACATCGGAAGTTCTTCATGAAAATGGATCAGAACTCCGTGCGCTTCGTCCACAAGTACGGGAACGTTGTAGCTGTGGGCCAAATCGACGATTTCCTTCAGGTTAGCGCTCACCCCGAAGTACGTCGGATTGATGACCAGTACGGCTTTGACGTCAGGGTGACGCTTTAGCGCTTTCCGTACGGAGCTGATGGTGATCCCGTGATCGATCCCCACATTGGAATCCTGGGCAGGCGACACGAACACAGGCTTGGCACCGGTAAAGATGATGGCGGAAAGCACGGATTTATGCACGTTGCGCGGTACGATGATTTTATCGCCGGGCGAGCATACCGACATGATCATGGTCATGATCGCTCCGCTTGTCCCTTGGACACTGAAGTAAGTGTGGTCGGCACCGAATGCGTCGGCGGCCAGCTTCTGGGCTTCTTCAATGACGCCTGTAGGCTGATGCAAATCATCCAGCGGCGCTATATTGATCAAATCTATAGAAAAGGCGTTATCCCCTATAAATTCCCTGAATTCGGCATCGGTGCCGAGGCCCTTCTTATGTCCCGGAATGTGAAATTGCACGGGGTTTTTGGCCGCGTGTTCTTTCAGCGCGGTGAAGAGCGGTGTACGACTGTGGTCCATGGACGCTGTCACAACCTTTCCTTATGTTTATTTTCTTATGATTTGTCGGTTTCTGTTTTTATATAAACAAAATTGAGTATAGCAAAATAGGGGGGGAATGCAAGAAGAATGACCGGCTTTTTTTGCACGGCCCGGCAGCGCTTCATACTTTATACATATAAAGGCGGAGGGATATGTTCTTCATCGTTCCTTCATTAAAATATCATCCATAAGATAAACGTCTATCGACGTACTTTCTCAGGAGACAGACCGCGGTTAAAGGAAGTTTTTCTTGCGATTATAGAATTGTTCAGCTTCGCTGAAAATTTATAAATTCTATAATCTTTAAAAAAGAGCTGCATCCGCAGCCCATTTTTCGTAAATATCTCACGCCAGTTTAAAACGCCATTTTATATAACGGCAGCAGCGTCTCAAACGTCTCCTGCACTTTTTGCACCAGCTCGTCCCCTTCAAGCTTGACGGCTTCCTCGCGCGGAATGCGCAGTCCGCACATGACCTCAGCCTTTTTCACCTGTTTCAGCTTCTCAATGAGGCGGGCGAAATCCTCCTCGCTCATGTCCTGGTGAGGAGTGCCGGCCGGATTCATATGATCCATGGACCAATAGAAATGTTTAGGCAGCGCCTTCGCTGTTTTCTTGAGCTTGGCTTCCAGGTTGCCGGCAAATACGGTTTTATTGGGGCTTTCGTAAATAATCGCGAAGATGACAAACAGATGGGTTCCGAACATGCCCACCTCAAAATGAGGCAGCGCTTTGTAGCCCCGTTTGCTGGCAGCCCATGCGACCCAGGTGTCAATCGGGGGATTAACGGTTCGTCTTGCATGCTTGGCCACATGCACAAACATCTCTTCCCCGACCAGCGCGGACACATAAGGGGCAAGCTCGGCCCCCAGCGTTTCAAGCTTGGGTCTTACCCGTTCAATGAGAACCTCCATACGGGCTTCGAGCCCTGGAACGGAGAATACGTCGAAATCCTGATCTTTAAATCCGGTAACCGTCATGAATGTGATGGCCTCCCTGTTGTTTATGATGAACACTTACTAAACTCGGCTTTTGGATAACCCATTATACCATAAGGCGAGTGGACGTCAGACATGACCCAGGAAAGTTTCACCGTATTTTCATGCGGGTTAAAAATAGTCAATAAACCAAGTTACCGTTACATAAGATGGAGTATAAGATATAGATAAGACAACATCAAAAGCAGCCATGGGGGAAATCTTCACCGTCGTTTTTCAGATCGGTAGTAAACCGGAGGAGGGAGTGCCGTGAATAAGAGCGAGGAAGTGGAGTATTGCAACCTGGAGCTCCGGTTTGATCGCCGGCATATCCAGGACCTAATCAAGGAATTGATCCAGGAAGGATATTCGCTTTACTGGAGCGAGAATGAAACGCAGTTTGTCATTTCGATCCGAACCGGACGCAAGCTGGTAAAGCTGCGGTTTCAACGGACAGGAAGCGGTTTTAAGCTGGTAGGCGATTATATGATCCGCGATCCCAAGCTTGCGGAATGGATGGAGAAATTGATCGAGAATACCCGTGGCCACGCTGTCGTCAAACGGTTCAAGGACCGGCAGATATTGATCGAGAATATTTTGTTTGGCGAGGTTATAAGGCTGGTGGAAATATCAGGTTACCGGCAGCGGGTGCTGTTTCAGAAGGGGACGCCGATGACGGAGCAGGAAATGGTGCGGTTGTTCGAATCGGATGAGGGGGAACAGCGGCTCCTTCTGTCCAGGCTGGAAACCGATGATGAGCTTGAGAGGCTCCATGCCGCCCTGCAAGAGGGGGATCAGGACAAAATCGCGGCCTGCAAACAAAGACTCCGCGAGCTTTCCTTGGAGCTGATGAGGCTGGAGTGGTAATTCATTTCATCGAACGATGCAAGAGTAAAGCACGAACAACACTCCGAAACCGAAGGGGTGTTTTCGCGCGTGTTCTCATTTTGTGACAGGGGTCCACTTGTCAAATGAAAAACGTTAATATAAGATTATTGCAAATCATCTCGTAGGGATGGGTTGTTTAAAAATATATTGGAGCAAAGGATGGAGAACCAGATGTCAAAACAACAAATCGGTGTGATTGGCCTTGCTGTAATGGGAAAAAACCTGGCCCTGAACATCGAAAGCAAAGGCTTCACCGTTTCCGTATATAACCGCTCTCCGCAAAAAACGGAAGATATGCTGAAGGAAACCGAAGGCAAGCAAGTGAAAGGAACGTTCTCGATCGAAGAATTCGTGGATTCCCTTGAAACTCCTCGCAAAATCCTGATCATGGTACAGGCAGGACAAGCTACGGACGCTACGATTGAACAATTGATTCCGCATTTGGACCAAGGCGATATCATCATCGACGGCGGTAACGCTTATTTCCCTGATACGCAGCGCCGCAGCAAAGAGCTGGCTGAAAAAGGCTTTAACTTTATCGGTGCAGGCGTTTCCGGCGGCGAAGAAGGCGCATTGAAAGGCCCATCGATCATGCCAGGCGGACAGGAAAGCGCCTATAAGCTGGTTGAGCCTATTCTGACGGCCATTTCCGCGAAGGTTAACGAAGAGCCTTGCTGTACATATATCGGACCGGACGGTGCCGGCCATTATGTAAAAATGGTTCACAACGGTATCGAATACGGCGATATGCAGCTCATTTGCGAAGCGTATCAATTGCTGAAAGACGTACTCGGCCTCGATGCGAAGGATCTTCACGGAATCTTCACCGAGTGGAACCAAGGCGAACTCGACAGCTACCTGATCGAGATCACAGCTGACATTTTCTCCAAATACGACGAAGAAACCGGCAAGCCGATGGTTGACGTCATCCTGGATACGGCGGGTCAAAAAGGAACAGGCAAATGGACAAGCCAAAGCTCCCTGGATCTGGGCGTGCCCCTTTCCATGATCACTGAATCCGTATTCTCCCGTTTCCTCTCCGCGATGAAAGAAGAGCGCGTTGCGGCAAGCAAAATCCTGAATGGTCCAAAAACGGCTGCATTTGACGGCGACAAAGCCGAGTTCATCGAAAATGTGCGCAAAGCGCTGTTTGCGAGCAAGATCGTATCCTACGCTCAAGGCTTCGCACAGCTTCGCGTAGCGTCCGATGAATACGGCTGGAACCTGCAATACGGCAACCTCGCTAAAATCTGGCGCGGCGGCTGCATTATCCGTTCCCGCTTCCTGCAGAACATCACCGATGCGTATGAGAACAATCCGGAGCTTAAGAACCTGCTGCTGGATCCGTTCTTTACCGATATAATCGAATCCTATCAAGATGCATGGCGTAAAGTTGTAGCTTCCGCGGTATCCTTGGGCATTCCGGTGCCTGGATTCTCCAGCGCGCTTGCATACTACGACAGCTACCGTACGGCGAACCTGCCAGCGAACCTGCTGCAGGCTCAGCGCGACTACTTCGGAGCGCACACCTTTAAACGCGTTGACAAAGAAGGAACCTTCCACTACAACTGGATGGAGTAATCCTGCTCTTTTACCGGCAGCGTGAATTCGACTCTTCCCGGATGGACTAATTCTGCTCTCTTGCAGCCGTATGGATATCGTCCTCGGGGATCGAGGGCATCGATTCAAACGTGCGGGCTTTAGTAGGGGAGATAGCTTCCGCCAGCTCGGGAAGCCCGTGCATGGCTTCTAAGAGACAGGTGCGGATGTCGCCGTTCTTTGTGTGAAAGTGGTTTCCGCTTCCGAGCAAGAGCAGCGCGGCTTCGCAATAACTGTTGAAATTTTGCAGCAACCGTGGCTTTGAAAGATCTTGCAGCGCAGGATCCTTCAGAGCCACTTTTTTTTGGACAAAATGAAGCACCCACATCACGTCCTCGCGGCACAGCGGGTAGGATGGATCGAGCATCCGGCGGATCCGCTTGGCCGAGGAAGAGAGTCCAGTTGGATGAAATGGCACCATGGGTTCATTCCTTTCTTCTAATCTTGCATTCTTGTAACAGTGTATGATGCTTGGGAACAAGATAGACTCCATAAATAGAGGCTTGGCTTGAGGCATTTGGATTACAATTTAGAGAGTCGGGTCCATTGTCGAAAGATTTGGGGCTGTGGTATGATATGAACAACCTTTACAGTGAAGCAGCGAATGGGGTGTGAAATTGGATAAGCTGGGTAGAAACATCATTCTGATCGGGATGATGGGTACGGGCAAGTCAACCGTGGGGCGCCTCGTGGCAGACTCGCTCGGCTACAACTTGATAGATCTGGATGCGGAAATTGAGAGAATGGAAGGCAGAACGATTTCCGAGATGTTTGAAACGGATGGAGAGCCGTATTTCCGCGAGGCTGAATCCGCTGCATTGCGCAGCGTTTTGCTCCGGGATGGAATCGTCCTGGCATCCGGCGGCGGAGCCGTCCTTCGTTCCGACAATTGCGACGCAATGAAACGCGGCGGCTGGGTCGTTGCCCTCACAGCGGATGCCGCCAGCATCGTGGAACGCGTACGGGGCGATGCCAACCGGCCGCTGCTTGCGGGCGATGTCGAAGAGAGGGTTCGGCGCATCCTCGATGAGCGAAAGGACAAATACCGGTTTGCGGACGTGATGGTGGATACGGTTGGCCGATCCGCGGATGAAGTGGCGGCTGACATTTTAACGCATTACCGCGGCTAAGATGATAAGCAGACCCGGCTTGGAATGGTGATAGATAAGACCTGAGGGTTTAAACAAGGGCGCTTGTGAGCGGGATCAACGCAAGCACAATCACAAGCACAAGCAAAAAAGGCGGGGATCACCTTCATCCCGCACCTTTTTTACGGCTTGCCTATACTTCATCGTCATGCCACTGCAGCATGCCGCCCTTCATGTTGATCACGTTGTTCAAGCCCTGGTGATTGAGAAATTCGCATACGTGTTGACTGCGTCCGCCGCTGCGACAGATAAAGACAACCTCTTGGTCGCGCGGAATTTCGTCCAGGCGGTTCGGAATCTCGCCCATCGGGATATGCTTGGCACCGCTGATCATCCCGGCGGCAACCTCCTCATCCTCGCGGACATCAATCATGTATACCTGTTCGCCGTTTTGAAGCCGGCTTCTAAGCTCCGAAGTTTCCATTTGAGGGATCGGTTTCATCATATAGACCTCTTTTCTTAGCATAAATGAGTAAGATCGCCAACGATCTGATTTTCCGGTTCACATGAACTATGATAACCAAGCGGTTCTTTCCCTGTCAATTTATCCTAGGGAGATTGTAATGCTGGTAATCGCAACACTATATACAAGGGAGAGATACATACGATGGATGTTATCGTCAGGCCTACGCCTATTTTAAAAGGGGAGATCGGAGCACTATCCTCCAAGAACTATACCACCCGTTACCTGCTTGTGGCTGCCCTAGCGGAAGGAACGAGCACGATTAATTACCCTGCCCACAGCGAGGATAGCGACGCGATGAGACGCTGTATCCGGGATCTCGGAGCCGTGATCGAGGAGGACGAGGAAAAAGCCGTGATTACGGGCTTTGGCAAATCGCCTCGGGATGTTAAGGAGCTGAACGTTGGCAACGCCGGTGCCGTTCTGCGCTTCTTGATGGGCGTAACGGCATTGTCTAAAGAGGTTACCTTCGTCAATGCGTACCCGGAATCACTGGGCAAGCGTCCTCATGACGATCTCATTGAGGCCCTTGGCCAATTGGGCGTGGAAGTGGAGCATAACGAAGGCAGGCTGCCCATCACGATTCGCGGCGGCCAACCGAAGGGCGGCAAGCTCACCGTTTCAGGCGAAGTAAGCTCGCAGTATTTAAGCGCCCTGTTGTTCTTGACTCCATTGCTTGCCGAAGACAGCGAAATCACCGTTACCGGAGATCTGAAATCCAAGGTCGTGATCGGTCAGACCCTGGAAGTGCTGGAGCAGGCCGGCATTACGATTCACGCAGCGGACGACTATACGTTCTTCAAGGTTCCCGGAGGGCAATCCTACGAAGCCAAGACCTATACGGTTCAAGGCGATTATCCGGGGTCTGCTGCCGTGCTGGCGGCTGCCGCGGTCACGCAGTCCGATGTAACGATCCGCAACCTGTCGGAGGACAGCAAGCAGGGCGAGCGCGCCATTATCGACGTTCTTCGAATGATGGAGGTACCGCTCACGCATGAGAACGGAAATGTCCATGTGCAAGGCAACCGCACCCTGAAAGCATTGGAATTCGACGGAGATGCTGCGACGGACGCGGTGCTCGCAATGGTGGCGGCAGCCGTGTTTGCCGAAGGAACCTCCCGGTTCTACAATGTGGAGAATCTCCGTTATAAGGAATGCGACCGGATTACGGATTATTTGACCGAACTGCGTAAAGCAGGGGCCAACGTGGAGGAGCGCCAGGCCGAGATTATCGTTCATGGCCGCCCGGACGGCGTCGAGGGCGGGGTTGAGATCAATGCCCATTACGATCACCGGGTGATCATGGCCCTCACGGTGGTCGGGCTGCGCGCAGGACAGCCGATCCGAATCAAGGACGCCCACCATGTTGCCAAGTCGTACCCGCAATATTTTGATCACATGAAGGCGCTTGGCGCCGATGTAGAATGGGTAAAATAGAGGAATAGACCAGAATTCTCATCGATAAGGAACGGAAAGGTGGTCATGAACCATGGCATTTGAAAATCCTACGCGCGAAGAAATCGCCGATATTTTACGAAATGCGGGCAATATTGCTGTCGTTGGACTGTCCGATCGGCCGGACCGCACATCCCATATGGTTTCTGCCGCGATGCAGCAACGCGGTTACCGGATCATCCCGGTAAACCCTGGTGCAGCCGAAATCCTCGGCGAGAAGAGTTATCCTTCCCTGAAGGACATTCCCGAGCCGATCCATATCGTCAATGTGTTCCGGCGCAGCGAATACTGCGCCGATGTAGCACGGGAAGCCGCCGAGATCGGTGCGAAGGTGCTCTGGCTGCAGCAGGGAATTATCAGTGAGGAGGCGGCGGCCATCGCCGAAAGCAACGGCATGATCGCGATTATGGACCGCTGCATCAAGGTCGAGGATTCCATCGCATTGGGCGGCCGTTAAATTTCAATGCGCATATCGAAAGAATAGGCAAGTCTTGCGTAGAAAGCAGCCGGTGGCAGACTGGACATGGTCCGGTTCTGTCGCCGTTCTGTTTGCAGGGCTTGCTTTTGCTGTGGGCATTTGCCCTTATTTCTTTTTGACAAAAACAGGCGCAGCGCTTACCATCAAGGATAGAAAGGAGGGCTCGCCTTGAATTGGTTGGGATCGTTGCAACAGCTGGGCAGAGCAGTCATGCTCCCTACAATGGCGCTTCCGGCGGCAGCTCTCCTGCTTAGCGTGGGGAGTTTGCCTTGGTCGGCGTGGGGCTTCGGAACCTTGGGCGAAATCGCTCAGGCAGCGGGGCACGGGGTGTTTTATTACATGCCGTATTTATTTGCCATTGGCGTCGCATGGGGACTCTCGAATCAGGGAGGTCCCGCCGGGCTTGCCGCCCTGGCCGGCATGTTCATTTATGATCAGGTCATATCCCGTCTGGGAGACGGGAGCGTACAGCCCTCGACCTTGATCGGTATTATATTTGGAGTAATGTCCGGTTACGTGTATAACCGGTTCAAACATATTAAGCTTCCCGAAGCCATACAGTTTTTTGGAGGCTCCAGATTTGTTCTGCTGTTCATGGGATTGTTCTCAACGATATTCGCTTGGATCATGCTGGGGACAGCACCCATGGTGCAGCGCGGATTAGATGCTTTTTATGATCTTACCGTACATATGGGAGCTTTCGGTTTGTTTCTATACGGAATTTTGTACCGCGTGCTCACGGCCTTTGGTCTGCATCATTTGTTAAACAATGTGTATTGGTTCCAGCTGGGCTCCTACGAGACGGAGGATGGTACCGTCGTGCAGGGGGATCTGCCCCGGTTCTTCGCTGGGGATCCCACGGCTGGCGACTTCATGGCCGGTTTGTTCCCGATCATGATGTTTGCCCTGCCGGCGATCGCGTTTGCCATTATCCAGGAAGCGCGTGAAGATCTGAAGCCGAAAGTGAAAAAGACGTTTATGCGGTCCGCGCTTGTCTGTTTTTTGACCGGGGTATCGGAGCAGATCGAGTTCGCGTTTTTATTTGCGTCCCCATATCTGTATGTGCTCCACGCCTTGATGGCCGGTTTTGCGATGGTGCTTACCTATGCATTTGACATCCATCACGGTTTTTCATACTCGGCCGGATTCATCGATTACGTGCTCAATTTCCATTTATCGCAGAACGCCTGGATCATCATACCGATCGGGGTCGTGTACGGCATCGTCTACTACTTTCTGTTCCGCTGGGCGATACGCACCTTCGAAATCCCTACGCCGGGGCGCGAGGAGGGCTCGGCGCTGGAAGGCCGGGCAGGCGATATCCCCTATCAGGCGCCGCTCATTCTGGAGGCGCTTGGAGGCAAAGACAACATCGTTCAGGTGCAGTCCTGCATGACGCGTCTGCGATTGACCGTATACAATGATCGTCAGATTGATTCTGACGCACTGAAATTGCTCGGTTCAGCCGGCATTATCAAGCTGGGCGGAGGGAACGTGCAAGTGGTGTTCGGGACGTATTCCGAGCTCATCCGTGAAGAGATAAACAAGCTGATGCAGCAGGATTTGCCGCGCGTTCTGTTCAGCGCGCCCGTACAGGGACGCATGCTTCCGATTGACGAAGTGCCGGATGATATTTTTGCCGCGAAGCTGGTCGGCAACGGCGTCGCCTTCATACCGGAAAAAGGAGAGCTTGTATCACCGGTATACGGCACGGTCATGCACGTGTATCCGACAATGCATGCCATCGGGATTTCAACGCCGGAAGGACTTGAGGTATTGATTCATATCGGGATCGACACTTCCCAGCTGAAAGGACCGTTTACGGCTGTGGTCAGCGAAGGGGATACCGTTGAACCGGGGCAACTGCTGGTCAAGTTCGATTTGGCGTATTTAAAGACACATGCCGCATCGCTGGCCACGCCAATGGTAATCACCAATCCCGATAAAGTAAGATCCTGGAGCTATGCTCCGTTCAAGACCGTGAAGAGAGGACAGTCATCCGTCATGTCCGTCGTATTAAATGAGAGTAATGCTGGGGGTAGAGAATCATGATACAAGGCATTGGCGCAGCAACAGGCGTAGCTATCGGTAAGGCTTTCGTACTGCCGCATTGGGAGCTGGATCTTCCGGATTCCGAAATGGACGCTGTCGATTTAGCCAAAGAGTTCGAGCGCTTATATGAAGGCATACGAACCTCCAAGAATGAAATTGAATACATCAAGAACGAGTTCAAGGAAATGGTGGGGCATGAGGAGTCGCAGATTTTTGACGCGCATCTGGCCATACTGGAGGATCCCGTGTTCATGAACGAAATTCAAGGGATCATCGAGCGCCAGTACAAGGCTGCCGAGGTGGCGGTAAAAGAGGCGATCGATCATTTCGTATCCATGTTCGATCTGCTGGACGACGAGTACATGAAGGAGCGGGCGCTTGATATTAAGGATGTCGGCAATCGGCTGCTGAAGCATCTTCTTGGTGCTCCCGAAGTGAAGCTCCCGGCCGATACGCAGCCTTACATTTTGGTTGCGAAGGAGCTTTCCCCGTCGCAGCTCGTTCACCTGAACCCTTCCCACGTTCTTGGTATCGTGACGATGACCGGCGGCAAGACCTCTCATTCGGCGATCATGGCCCGCGCGCTGGGCATACCGCTCGTTTCGGGAATCGAGAACAAGCTGGATAAACCGATCCAGACCGGACAGCAGTTGGTGGTGGACGGAGATGAGGGGTTGCTCTATTTGGAGCCTGACACGCTCATCGTGGAGCGGTATGAAGGCATCCGGGACCAGCAGCGGAAAAAGAAAGAGCAGCTGCAGCTCCTGGCTACCGTTGATGCGGTAACCAAGGACGGAACATACTTTAACCTGGCTGCGAACATGAACTCCGTTAAGGAAATGGAGATTGCGCTGAAGAACGGCGCGCAGGGAGTTGGATTGTTCCGAACGGAGTTTTTGTATATGGACCGGCACAACTTCCCGACGGAGGAAGAGCAGTTCGAAGTGTATAAACTGGTCGCGGAGAGCGCAGGCCAGGCGTCCGTCGTGATTCGTACGCTGGATATTGGCGGCGATAAGCAGCTGGATTATTTCGCGCTTCCAGAAGAAGAAAACCCCTTCCTCGGGTACCGCGCCATCCGCATCAGCTTGGACCGAACCGAACCGTTCCAGACCCAGCTTACCGCCATTCTGAGAGCCAGCGCATACGGCAGCGTCAAAATCATGTATCCGATGATTTCATCGGTAGAAGAAGTCAAGCAGGCCAATGCCGTACTGCGGCGTGCCATGGCCGATTTGGACCGACGCGGCATCGCCTATGATCCGAACATCAAGGTCGGCATCATGATCGAGGTGCCTGCAGCGGTCACGATCTCGGATTTGCTGGCAGAAGAGGCCGATTTCTTCAGCATCGGAACCAATGACCTGGTTCAGTATGTTCTGGCCGTGGACCGGATGAACGAGCAGATCGCGCATATGTATCATCCGTTTCATCCTGCCATTTTGCGCATGCTCCGGACGACGGTGGAGGCTGCCCATGGGGCAGGGATTCCGGTCAGCGTGTGCGGCGAACTGGCCGGAGACGAAAGAGCGATTCCGCTTTGGCTTGAGCTCGGCGTTAAGGATTTGAGCATGTCTCCGCAATCCCTGCTCCGTGTGAAGCATCGCATTTTGAATACGAATGCGGCAGAAGCGAAAGGGGAGGCGGCGGCTTGCTTCAAACTGCGTACCAGCTCCGCTGTCGAAGAGCGTCTTAGCGCTTTTGCCGAACGGAGCAGTTATCTGAACGGAACCAACGGGACGGACAGCACAGCGTCTTAAACGTTAAGATAGGGATCATCGACTTTTTCCAGGCTTCTTTTTTGAAAGGACAAGCTATATGAGCATAAAAAAACAGCCGCCTATCTCACCAGGGAGCCTTGGTGACAAAGGCGGCTGTTTCTGTATATGGAGCAAGGAGCAATTATTTGCCTTGCTGTGCCAGCGCATCGCAGAAGGCTTTGCCGTATGGCGGAAGATCCGGAGGTCGGCGTGCGGAAATAATATGTCCGTCGGTCACGACCGCCTCATCCTTCCAGACCGCACCGGCATTTTCCATATCGTCGCGGATTCCCGGCGTGGAAGTGACGGTAACCCCGTCCAGAATTTTGGCGGAGATCAGCACCCATCCTGCATGGCAGATCTGTCCGATCGGCTTCTGGTCCTCGTTCATTTCTTTCACCAGCTGAAGCACTTTATCATATCGGCGCAGCTTGTCCGGCGCCCAGCCGCCCGGTACGAGTATTCCGTCATAATCCTTGCTGTTCAGCTCTTCAAACGAATACTCGGCCTGAGCCGGTACGCCATATTTGCCGGTGTAAGTTTTACCCTTTTCCAGCCCGGCGAGATGGACTTCCGCCCCTTCCTCGCGGACCCGGTAAACGGGATACCATAGCTCCAAATCCTCGAATTCTTCATCTACAAGCGCTATAACCCTTTTTCCAGTCAATCGCATAATTGGCCTAGCTCCTTTCTCCGCAAAAATCTTGTTAAGACTGTATTCATTGTAACAAATATGGAGAGAAGTTTCATGGAAGCGTCCGAAGAAGGAACATTTGAAAACAATTCTGGTAAATAAAGCATTATCACAAATTTGCAGGATTCTCTGGTATGATAGTCGAATAGAACTAATTCAGGTGACAGATTTGTGACATGGGACTATTGGTTTTAGATTACGTGATAGGATTTGGGGTGGGCATTTTGTTCAAAACCTGCAACTGCGGACAAAGTATGAAATTGGAATTAAGAAAGCTGATTTATGAAAGAAAAAACCGGATATGTGATGTTCCTGTTTATGCCTGTCAGGCCTGCAAGAAGTATGAGCTTCTGCCTCTTATTAAACCGGATTTGCTTCGCTATCTCGCATCGATTAACAATGAGACCGAGCGAATACGCGTTTCGTTCGCTGATGTCAATGAAGCCGCATATGTTCTTCGTGAAGTGTTCCGTACATACGATGATGATTCGTCGGCAGAATGGCAGGCGCGCTGCATGGAAGTGTTTGACGAGCGCATTAATATGCTGTTGGATCTATTCCGTTATGCCCAGAGCCTGGCCGACGGCGACTGGATGAGACAAATGGAGGGGCGTCTCGAGCAATTAAGCGCCATAAAATCTCTCATTCCTGAAAATTCGAGCAATTATGCAAGATAATTTTCAGAAAATTTTCGTGGTTGTTGGATTTTTCACGCACTTTTTGTTAGGATAGAGGATAGGAACTTCAATACAATGAAGGGAATGTATATCCTATGGCGACGTTGACGAAAATGACTACTATAGAAGAGCTGCGCAGCACGCTGGAATCTTCCGATCGGAAGCACTTGCTTTTGTTCAAACATAGTACCAGATGCCCAATTAGTGCCGGAGCCTACAGGGAAGTGCAAGCTTACCTTGAGGATCAGCCGAACGAGCGGATCGACTATGTGTGGATCGATGTCATTGCGGACCGACCGGTGTCGAGTCAGGCTGCCGAAACTCTGAACATCCAACACGAATCGCCGCAAGTTATACTTGTAAAAGAAGGGGCGCCAGTCTGGCATACATCCCATTCCCATATTACGGCTGAAGCGCTGAAAGCTCAATTGGACGGCATATGATGCCGTGTCGTTGCACAAAGCAGTAATTTGTCGTATCATAAATTCAATTGGTATTGAACGAATGAAAATCTATTGGCAATGGAGAGAAGGAATTTGACGGTAACCATTTACGATGTTGCGCGCGAAGCAGGCGTTTCCATGGCGACGGTATCCCGGGTTGTAAACAATAACCCGAACGTTAAGCCTCAGACCCGGAAAAAAGTATACGAAGCGATTGAACGCTTAGGGTATCGTCCGAATGCGGTAGCCAGAGGCCTGGCCAGCAAGAAGACCACAACCGTCGGCGTTGTGATCCCTGATATTTCAAACTCGATCTTTGCGGAGATTGCCCGTGGTATTGAGGATATTGCTAACATGTATCACTATAATATAATTTTGTGTAATGCCGACAAACGTAAGGAAAAGGAAATCCGCGTAATCAACACCTTGCTTGAGAAGCAAGTGGACGGGCTGTTGTTTATGGGTGGAACGGTGACGGACGAGCATATCCAGGCGTTCCAGACATCGGCTGTGCCGATTGTTCTCTGTGCGACCAGTGATGAGAGAGGTTCTTATCCTTCGGTCGACATCGATCATGAACAGGCTGCGTTTGATGCGGTCAACACGCTGATTCGGCACGGACACCGCGAGATCGCCATGATCAGCGGCACGCTGCAGGATCCGGCAAACGGCTATGCTCGTTTCCAAGGCTACAAAAAAGCGCTGGAAGCAGCAGGCATCGAGTATCAAGAGGATTTGGTGCGGATCGGTAACTATCGTTATGAGTCCGGTGTGGAAGCGATGAAGTACTTCCTGGGCCTCAAGAAGAAACCAACCGCTATATTTGCAGCTACCGACGAGATGGCGATTGGCGCTATTCATAGCATTCAGGATGAAGGCTATAAGGTGCCGGATGACTTCTCGATCATCAGTGTAGACAATATCCGGATGGCTTCGATGGTACGTCCACAGCTGACAACGGTGGCCCAACCGATGTATGATCTGGGAGCCGTAGCGATGCGTTTGCTTACCAAGCTGATGAAGAAGGAAAATGTGGAGAATCCTCGCGTGATTCTGCCGCATGAAACGATTCTTCGCCTCTCGGTCAGCCATGTGAACGAATAGGCTGCGTGAAATCAAACGTTTAGTTGAACAAGATGGATTCGAGAAAAGCTCCTGTTATTAAGGGGCTTTTTTCTGGTGGGATTTTTATGCATTCTTATAATCAGGAGGGATATCGACATGACAACACAGGTGGTCGGCCTTATCGGGGCTATGGACGAAGAAGTGGAGCTGCTGCTCGGTCAACTGGAGAATAAAGAAACAACCGTCAGGGCAGGAGTTACCTATGCATCGGGAACGATCCACGGCAAGCAGGTCGTCGTATGCAAGAGCGGGGTGGGCAAGGTCAATGCAGCGGTTACCACGCAGATCTTGATCGACTTCTTCGGCGTTTCCAAAATATTGTTTACCGGTGTAGCGGGCGCGCTGCATCCGGAGCTCAACATCGGCGATATCGTGATCTCCTCCTCATGCATGCAGCATGATATGGACGTGACGCCGTTAGGCTTTGCGCGCGGGGTCATCCCGTATCAGGAGCTGTCCGATTTTCCGGCAGACGACTCTTTGATCCAGCTGGCGGAGGAGGCCTGTAAAGAGCAGGCGGTGAATCATTACATCGTAGGGAAGGTTCTGTCCGGGGACCAGTTCATTGCCAGCCGTGATACGGTGCAGACGCTCTACGAGGAATTGAACGGGGCCTGCGCGGAAATGGAAGGCTCTGCCGTTGCCCAGGTATGTTACATGAACGGCGTGCCTTATGTGGTGATCCGATCCATGTCGGATAAGGCCGACGGTTCTGCGCATGTCAACTTCCCTGAATTTACAGTAAAAGCCTCCAAGCGTTCTCATGAAATCGTGAACTATATGCTGGGCAAACTCTAGCCACAAATGATAGGAAGCGCACGTTTTGCTTAATCCGGCATGAGCGAAAGATACACAAACTCCCCTGAGCAAATCCCAGGGGAGTTTGTTTTATTGAGAATCGAATTAATACATAAACCGCTGTCTGAAACGGATCCGGTCGAATTGTTCTTGCGATGAAAGCGGCACGTGCCGTCCGATTCTGACCATGAGGCAGTTGGCGGGATGGGAGCATATTTCCGGATCGTCGGTTGCATACCATTCCATATCCACGACTTTCATTAAGCGCTCCATCATTTTGCGGTAGTCCCACACGTTAAGGCCGCTGCCTTTTAGGTCCCAATGCCAGTAGTATTCGGTTGTAAACACGATGTAGCGCTCCATCTGGCCTTCCTCGAATGCTGTTTTGATCATCCGCTGCCCAAGGCCTAGGGAACGGTAGTCTTTCGCAACCTCGATGGCTCCAAGCTCGATCAAATCTTCCATATTGCCCTCAGACCAGCGCTCCTGCTCATCCGGGTGATGAAACGTTACGTATCCTACGATCATATCTCGGTCTCTCGTGATGATGATTCTGCCTTCGGGCAGGCCTGCAATTTCGACCAAAGCCTCATGCTGCTCCGCAGGACGACGAAATGCCTTGAGATCAGGGTGCATGGTCAGTTCGGATAGCTGCTCGGGAGGTACAGGTCCTTCGATGATCAGGCGGCGGTCTTCAGGGAACAAAACATGAGACTGGTATACCTTGCAGTGTTCCATCCGTTACGCTCCTTTCAATTCCATACCCTACTTATAGCAAAAAAATAAAAAAATGAAAAGCAATGACAGGCAAACAAAAGCTATGATATAATCTTTTCGACATAAAACCTTCACAATTGTATCGTACTTAACGATATGTTTCCTTGCGAATTCCAAGGGTTAATGACTCGATGACTGTGACAACGTGATAACCCGCCGCAATGTGTAAAATGTATGTTTCATTCATTCAATCATTTTGTAAGCGCTGTCCACTATGAGGAGACCGATTTGAGAATGAGGAGGATGTTATCATGAATCAAACGCATAGCGAAATATTGCCAAGTGAAGTATCACATTCCAATATGAAGAGTTACGAGCAGGCACGCTCCGAGTTTTCATGGGACGAAATCGAGAGACATTTTACTTGGTATGAGACGGGTAAAGTAAACATGGCGTACGAGGCAATCGACCGTCATGTAGCGGAAGGACGAGGAGATAAGGTAGCACTCTTGTACAGTGACGCTGCCCGCGAGGAGAGTCTTACTTTTGCACAATTGAAAGAGAAATCCGACAAGTTCGGCAATGTGCTGCGCAAATATGGCGTGGGCAAAGGCGATCGGGTATTTATCTTTATGCCGCGCGGCCCAGAGCTCTATGCCGGTTTACTTGGCATTTTGAAGGTTGGTGCCGTGGTAGGCCCATTGTTCGAGGCTTTCATGGAGACGGCGATAAAGGATCGCTTGGAGGATAGCGGAGCGGTTGCGCTGATTACGACGCCTGCGCTGTTGTCGCGCGTGAAACGCGATGAGCTGCCCAAACTGAAGCATATTTTTGTCGTTGGCGAAGTAGAGGAAGAGGATCCGCGTCTAGTAAACTATCACGAGGAAGTTGAAGCCGCATCCAGCGAGCTGGAGATTGAATGGCTCGAGCGGGAAGACGGATTGATCATGCACTATACATCAGGCTCAACCGGGAAACCGAAGGGTGTGTATCATGTGCAGAACGCGATGGTGCAGCATTATTATACAGGCAAGGTTGTTTTGGATTTAAGGGAAGATGATATATATTGGTGTACGGCGGACCCGGGTTGGGTAACCGGTACGTCATACGGAATTTTTGCGCCATGGTTGAACGGCGTGACCAATGTCATTCGCGGAGGCCGCTTTAGCCCGCAGGACTGGTACAGCACATTGGTAAACAACAAAGTAACGGTATGGTACAGCGCTCCGACTGCCTTCCGGATGTTGATGGGGGCAGGTTCCGATCTCATCGACCAATATGATTTAAGCCATGTACGGCATGTTCTGTCCGTTGGAGAGCCGCTCAACCCCGAGGTGGTGCGTTGGGGACACAAGGCTTACAAGCAGCGTATCCATGATACATGGTGGATGACGGAGACCGGAGGACAGCTGATCTGTAACTATCCGGGGATGGCGATCAAGCCGGGATCCATGGGGCGTCCGCTGCCGGGCATTACGGCGGCGATCCTGGACGATCACGGGAAAGAAGTTGCTCCATACACGATGGGGAACCTGGCCATCAAGACACCTTGGCCGTCCATGATGAGAACCATCTGGAATAACGAAGCGAAGTATCAAGAATATTTCCGTATTCCGGGCTGGTACATTTCCGGGGACTCGGCCTATATGGACGAGGATGGATACTTCTGGTTCCAGGGCAGAATCGACGATGTGATCAATTCGTCCGGGGAGCGAATCGGGCCATTCGAGGTCGAGAGCAAGCTCGTTGAGCATCCGGCCGTCGCCGAAGCCGGCGTTATCGGTAAGCCTGATGTAACACGCGGCGAGATCATTAAGGCCTTTATCTCCCTGCGTGAGGGCTATACGCCTTCTCAGGAGCTCAAGGATGAAATCTATCGTTTCGTGAAGGAAGGTCTTTCCGCCCATGCCGCCCCGCGTGAAATCGAGTTTAAGGATAAACTTCCGAAGACGCGCTCCGGTAAGATCATGCGGCGTGTATTGAAAGCCTGGGAACTGGATCTGCCGACTGGCGATCTATCCACGATCGAGGATTAATAAGCAGATCATAACAGAGCTGGCATGAAGATGGCTAACCGCCATGTTCGTAGCCGGCTCTTTTTTTTCATTTCAGAGCGTTATCTGTACGTCACTAAAAAAAACCAGCCCATCCACAGAGTAGTGTCTGTAGAAGGGCTGGTTTTTACGTAAACGATCTATTTCTTCTCAAAATATACGGCTGGCGAAGCTGCAGATTCACCAATCGGATTGACGGCAGTAATTCTAAAGGTGCCGCCTATCGGGTTGCCCGAGGTGTAGTAGAACTCCGTGCTCTTGCTGGAGCCGAGAATCTGGTAGTTCCCGTCACTGTTCGGACTGATATAGATATTGTAGACCATGACCTCTTCTTCTGGGGCGTTACCGCTCCAAGTGGCCTGGAAACCCTCCGGAGTAGCTGAGAGTGTCGGCTGGCCTGGTGCAGACGGTACAGTTGTGGCGCCTTCATTCCCAAGTCCGGGATCGATACCGGGCTCTTCCTCGGTGGTGCCGTCATCAGGCTGATCGATGGTGTCATCCGGGTTCGTTTCGGCGTCGCCCGGTAATGGGAATCCAGATGCTGTGCCGCCCACAATAGCGCTTGGTTCAGACGTCTTGCCGGCTACGTCAACGGCGACGACGTAATAGGTCGTAAATACACCGTCAGCTCCAAGACCTGAGAAGACAAGGCTCTCGTCGCCAAGAATGACCTGGCCTTGATGCGTGTACGGGCTGCCGTTCACGGACTTAAAGAGCCGGTATCCGACAACATCAGGCGATCCGCTGGCATTAAAGCTGATGGAGCCGCTGCCCACCGAATAATGTACGTTTTTCGGTGGAGTAGGGGCCTTGCCGTCGTCCGTTCTCGGGTCGACCTTGCTCGGCATTCCTTTTTTCGCGTCTTGCGGAAGATAGGATTCCAGCGATTTCTTTTCACCTTTCATAACCTTCAAGGCGTTCTGGAGTTCCACAATCAGCTCGTCAATCGGCTTTTCGCGCTTGATCACGATTTGTTCTCTCAACATATCCAAAGGCGTTGCTTCCTGTGGAATATAATTTACGCCCCGATAGGTAATGTATTTTGCTTTGGCGATGCCGTCATCGCTTTCGGTAGGCACGAACTTCGCGTTGAACAGATCCGTTACGAATTTGTCCGTTAAGGAAGTCGGCAGCTTGCCGCTGTACGCGGAGACTGTCTTGGACGTTATGCCTTCCGGCTTTTCGAACGTTTTGGTAGGGAACAGCTCCGGCTTCACGTCCGTCGCTTCGTTCATGATTCTGGCCCAGATGGCCTGGGCGTGCTTGCGCTGGTCGCCGACAAGCGTATTTTTTTGCTCCTTGTATCCGACCCATACGCCAAGCGTAACATCGGGCGAGTATCCCATGAACCAAACATCCCCGTAGTTCTGGGTGGAGCCGGTTTTACCCACGACAGGAACCTCATTGAATTTCTTGTACGTATCCCGGACCTTGCTGGCGGTTCCGTTCGTAATGACGGTACGCAGCATATCCGTCATGAGATACGCTGTTTGCTCCGAGAATACCTGCTCCGGTTTTACTTCGTGTTTATAAACAATATTGCCTTTGGAGTCCACGATTTTCTCGATCATGAATGCATCCGTGAATTTGCCTTGATTGCCGATGGAACTGTAGGCATTCGTCAGCTCTTCCACGGTCACGCCGTAATGCAATCCGCCCAGTACGCCGGTTGAAGCATTATAATCGTCTTCCTCCAAGGTAGTGATGCCCAGCTTCTTGGAAAACTCCCAGGCCTTCTCAATGCCGACCGTGTTGTTAAACAGCTTGAGTGCCACCGTATTGGTCGAATCGTTCAGCGCCTGTCTTGCCGTCATCAATCCTCTGTACCCGGTGTACGAGTTTTTAGGGATATGGAATACTTTGCTGTAGTCCTTTAAGATGATCGGTGAATCGTCCACCACGCTGGCAGGCTGAATCGCCCCCGTATCAAGTGCCGGTAAGTAGGCGGCAATAGGTTTCATGGCAGATCCGGGTTGCCGTTTCATTTGCGTAGCATAATTCATTTGTTCCGTGTTGAAATCCCTGCCCTCAATCATACCGAGAATGGCGCCGGTTTTGTTGTCGATCATCATCGCGGCGGTTTGCTCCATTCCTTTTTCGGCGCTGTCAGGCAAGTAGTTGCTGTCATCCTCTGCAATGGAACGCATGGTCTTGTAGAGCGTCCGGTCGATGGTGGTGTACACACGGTAACCGCCGGTGCTCAGCTGAGCACGGGAAGCGTCCATCAGATCGGAGTTCGCTTGCGTGCCTTTTGCGTTCTCTTCAGCTTCCTGGCTTAGCTGCATCAGAATGTTCGATGCTTGACGTTCGACTTCCATCATGAGATAAGGATAAGTCACATAGGCTTTCTGCGTCCGAGGAGCCAGCGATTTTTTGATATCGAATGCTTTGGCCTCATCGTATTCGGCTTGCGTTATTTTACCTTCATCCAGCATGCTTGCCAGCACGCGGTGCTGGCGGTTTATGGCCCGGTTGAACGATTTCTCATCAAATTCTCCTTTGCCGTTGAAGGCCGAGTAGGAGGATGGCAGCTGCGGAAGACCTGCCAAGTATGCAGCTTGGGCAACATTCAGATCATTCAGATTGTTGATGTTGAATATTCCTCTTGCCGCCGCCTTGATCCCGAACAGCTGATATCCGCTGGAGCCGTTGCCGTATGGAACCTTGTTCAAGTAGGCCGTCAAAATCTGGTCTTTACTTAAGAAGCGCTCCATCCGCATGGCCAGCAGCATTTCTTTTACCTTACGGTTATCCGTTTTGTCACGACTTAAAAAAGTAAGCCTGGCCAGCTGCTGCGTCAATGTGCTGCCGCCGGTTTGAACCGGCTCATTCAACACGCGTTCCTTCACGGCGCGAGCGGTACCTTTTATGTCAACACCCTTATGTGTATAAAAACGGTTGTCTTCTATGGATACGACGGCATCTTTAACAAGCTGGGGAATCTCCTTGAACTCCACAGGTCGTCTGTCTTCTTCGGTTCTAAGCTGTCCGATCGGTGAGCCATCCGCGAAGTAGGCAAAGCCCGTTATGGCATTATCGTTCACCGTGTTCTCAATGAGGGCACGCGATCTTACCGGCTCATTCTCAACAATAGAGGTTACATAACCGGCTACGGCTCCTCCGGCGAACAAAACGCCCATCAGACCTACCACAAAGAGCCATCCGATGACGGATCCCAGCACCCGCAGAAAGGACCGTTTGCGCGGTTTTTTCTGTTGTTCAGGCTCTTGTTTTTTCTCCTCAACCATGAATGTATACTCCTCCTTTTAACGCACCTATTATAGCATAAATCGAAGGTTTTGAATCATGTGTACCTATATAGCGTGTCCTTTTTTGAGGAAGTATGACTTTTTTGGGAAGGGGAAATACATATGCCGCCAAGTTCATACGGAAAAAAGCTTTGAAGGCCCTTGGTTTATGGCGGAGCCTTTTGAATCGGAGAGGCCGTGCCCGACAAAAAAAACCTGAAGGCCGGGGCCTTCAGGTTTTTTGGGTTCCGAATGAATCTTAACGGTTGTAGAATTCGACGATTTGTTTCTCATCGATGTCTTGGGAAAGCTCGGAACGTTCTGGAAGACGGATGTATTTCCCTTCCATTGCTGCTTCATCAAACTCGAGGTAAGCTGGAAGATGCACGCGGTTAGCCAAAGCTTCCTTGATGGAAGAGAGGCTGCGGCTTCTTTCACGAAGGCCGATTACATCGCCAGTGCTTACAGCGTAAGAAGCGATATCGACTTTCTTGCCGTTCACAGTCACGTGACCGTGAGCTACCAATTGACGAGCGCCCGCACGGGAGTTGCTGAAGCCAAGACGGTAAACCAGGTTGTCCAGACGGCTCTCAAGCAGGAACATGAAGTTCTCACCCGCGATACCTTTCATGCTGGTAGCTTTGTTAAACAGGGTGCGGAATTGCTTCTCGCCCAAGCCGTACATGTGACGCAGCTTTTGCTTTTCTTGAAGCTGCATACCGTAGTTGCTTACTTTTCTCCGTTGGTTAGGACCATGCTGACCTGGAGGGAAAGGGCGTTTTGCCAATTCTTTACCTGTACCGCTCAGGGAGATTCCCAGACGACGGCTTAATTTAAATTTAGGACCGGTGTAACGTGCCATGTTATATAGACTCCTTTTTAATTAAAGTTTCATTAGGGCTCTATTTGCGCCGTATTTGTTTGCTCTATCCGTCATCTTCCGGAAGATCTGCCAGGAAAGTTCAGCCGCTGTCCTGTCAGTAACAAATAACGTGAGGGTGACACAACCCGCCCAAATTCATCGAATGCATTGCATTCTTACTCAACAATAAATATTATATGAAGTAATGATATAAAGTCAAGTTCAACCTGCAACTTACTATAACTTGGTTTTTGTCTAATTTTGTCGATAGGACCATGGACCTAAAATTATTGTGAAAAACGCATAAATTCTGATGCAAAAATGGGTAGAAAAGAGTAATATGATATTGGAATAAGTAGTAGCAATTATCTAGTTACATATCGTAGTGTTTTTTGGTGATTATCATTCCCCAACATGTTGAACAGCCGGGTTGCCGCCATGCGGCAGCCGAATGGATCCTTACATTATGAATCGGAACGCCAGTCTTGGATAGGCCTTTTATAATGGTGCAAAGGAGCGCCCAATATGTCAGAAGAACAACGGAAAGTGTATGAAAGCTCTCCCGGTTCTGCGGTCATGTTCAATGATGCCGGGCCAATTCCTGGAAACGAGCCTCGTTTATGGCTTCAGGGCTTGGATATTACACCTCATGATTTCCCTTATATTCAGCCTCTCATATCAGACAGCTATCTGGAGTGGCTAAGAGAAAGCGCTGGCACGCAGGCGATGCGGAAATACAGCTGGGCCCTTCTTTCTCATGAGGGAGCTTGGCTGACAGGGGCACCCGAAATAACGGAATACGTTCATGCAAGCGAGGAAGAGACGCTGACGCATGCTCTCCATTCGAAAGAAGCCGCCCAAGGCCTGGGCAAGGGTTCGCTTGAGGGAAGGGTGCTGTGCGCTGTCCCGTTGTTTACGCGCGTCCATGGCGATTTTTTTGCGGTGATGGTCAGCGTTGCCTCGGAGAGGATGGAGCCGGAGCAGTCGCTCATGCTGACGGAAACTTACGCATTACTGTTCCGTTCCTGCTTCTACCGCCAGATGGAGTACATCTTTGCGGATGACCTGGAGAAGGTCCACCGCCAAGCCGAACGTGAAGTTCAGAGGCGTTCCATCTTGTTTCAGTACGTGAAGCGGATGCATGTGCAGATCAATGTGGACAGCGTGCTGGTTGAGGCTATTGATAGCGTCTTGGCCCTGTATCCCAAGGCGAAAGTCGAATTGTTTATGTCACAAGACCATGAAAGCGTTCATCCGCTCGTTCGTCCGCTGCTGCTCCATCATTGGCAGGAAGAGGTTTATGTTCGCACCTTTATGGAAGGTTCCCTGACGATTCATGAGCATGAAGAACCCGACACGCTGGTGGAGATCGGGATTCCCATGGGAGGCAAGCAGGGCGTCTATGGCGTGCTCCACGTTGAAGTGGACAAGTCGGAACTGCCGGATATGGATCTGGAGCTGCTGGGGATGATGGCCGATGCCGCAGGCACCGCTTTCGAGAACGCCAAACTGTACGAGCAATCCAACCTGATGATTCATGAGCTCCGCATGATTAATGAGCTGACCCAGCGGCTGAACAAAAGCTTGCATTTGGCGGAGATATTTCAATTCGCCAATCATGAGCTGCTCAAGATCCTTGAGGCGGATTATTGCTGCATTCTGATCCATAACGAGGAGCTTGGCGGTCTAGAGGTGGTATCCTGCAACGCCGAATGGCTGGCCAAGGAGGTCTTCGAGAAGGACTATGGCCTGGGGGGCCTCGTCTATCATTCAAAGGAGCCGCTCATTCTGTCGGACTATCAGGAAGAGCGTCCGGCAGAATCCAGGCTGATGGAGAGCACGCGGTCCAGCTCGATGATTGCTACTCCGCTAATGGTTAATGGCGAGGTCAGGGGCGTGGTCCTGCTCACCCATGCGAAGCGGCATTATTTCTCGTACGACAGCTATCGGCTGCTTCAAGCCTTGACAAGCCATATCGGCTTGGCGATCGGGAATGCCTTTCTGCATGCGGAAGTGAGAAGAATGGCTAACCGGGATATGCTGACCGAACTGTACGCCAGACATTATCTGGATGAAATAATCCATGAATGCCAGAACCGTGATTTTTGCGGCTCGCTCATCGTGGTGGACATCGACGAATTCAAGTTGGTCAACGACACGTTCGGGCACCAGCGGGGGGACAAGATTCTGAAGCAGGTCAGCAGCATCGTAAAAACAACCATTCGTCACAGCGATATTCCAGCCCGTTGGGGCGGTGAGGAGCTTGCGGTGTATCTGCCGGGACTCGGCATTCAGCAGGCGGTGCAAGTGGCCGAACGGATTCGCTTACGGGTGGCCGAAGAGACCGATCCGCGCGTAACGGTGTCCTGCGGGATTTCCGAGTGGAACTGGACCAATGACAAGATCAGCGTGGAGTCGCTCTTCTATCGGGCGGATATGGCGCTCTACGAAGCCAAGAATGGCGGCCGCAACCGGATTGTCGTGGAGAGGGCCGAAGCCGAGATCGGAATGGACTAAAAACCCTGCAGCTAAGAGAGGCTGCAGGGTTTTTTCTGTGATCTGCATAATGTAATGAGCCGCGGATAGCCTAATAGCAAGATCAACGAGAGGCTGATGATTATGCGAAACAGAAGGTTACGAAGCGTCATCGCAATGATGGTATTCATTTTTGGCTTAACCGGATGCGCCCAGGATCAGTTGACTGCTGAAGAAGCGTTTAACCGTGCTTTGTCGGGGCTGTCCGGCATCGATAATTTCTCTTTTCGAGGTGAAACGGCGATTCGGAGCGGAGAAACAGGACCGTTTGAGGAAAGCTTGGCGTTTGAAGGGAATCTGCGGCATCATTCCGACCTGACCTTATCATCTAAAGAGAACAGCACCGTCATACGGAATGACAAGTTGTCTGCCGAATCGGCATATAAATCGAATGAACTTACCGTGACGCTCAAGCGAAAGGATGGCAAGTGGAGCACGCTGTCGTCGGAGCATGCCGGGGAAATGTGGATGAGCCGGCTAAACCCGCTGGAATTGCTGGAGTACATGGGCAAGTCGGAGAAGACTGTAACCCAGGAACTGGGGGCCGCAAGAGGAACGAAGGTGCTGCGTGTCGAGCTGTCGCCCGAGGCGGCTGCCCATATGGTGCATGAGTCGCTGGATGAGCAGATGAAGACGTTGGCTGAGCGGATTGAACGCAAGGACGACCCGTTATACAGCGACGATCCGAAGGTTCGCAAGCGGCTGAAGGAAATCTGGGAAAGGGACTACCATGAGATGAAAAACATGCTGAATGATGCGGATGCCGTTTCGGTCTGTCATGTAACCATTAACAGGAAAAGCCAGCTGCCTACCAAGATGACCATGGAGCGCAGGTTATCCTTTGTGGACGAACAAGGCAAGACCCGTACCGAAACACTGCTGTCGGATGTTACGTTTACCGGTTATTGAGCCATTAAAAATTTTTTCACGATGAACGCTGACGCGAGGCTCCCCGGCGTGCTACAATAATTTATAAATTTACCGCTGTTCAATTTATGCGATAGGGAACAGTCATCATAAGGAGGATAAGACATATGCGTGATCCCAGAATTCAAAAGTTGGCTCAGAATCTCGTGAACTACTCCGTGGATATGCAGCCAGGGGAAAATGTGCTCATCGAAATGATCGGGTCGGAGCGCGATCTGCTGAATGCCATTATCGAGGAGGTCTCGAAGGGAGGCGGCCGTCCGTTCGTGCAATTGACAGATCGGACGGTCCAGCGCGCGATGTTGAAGAACGCTGATAAGGAACAGCTTGAGCTTTGGGCAGAGCTGGATCTTGAACGCATGAAAAAAATGGATTGTTACATCGGCATCCGCGCTGGTGAGAACGTCAACGATATGGCTGACGTGCCCGAAGAGAACATGAAGCTGTACAATGCCCTTTACTCGCATCCCGTACATAGCGAAGAGCGCGTGAAGCGCACCAAATGGGTGGTTCTCCGTTACCCGAACGCCAGCATGGCGCAGCTTGCCAACACCAGCACGGAAGCCTTTGAGGATTTCTACTTCGATGTGTGCAATCTGGATTACTCCAAAATGGACCGCGCCCAGGATCCTTTGGCCGAGCTGATGAGGAATACCGACAAGGTTCGTATCGTGGGACCTGGGACAGACCTCAGCTTCTCGATCAAAAACATCGGGGCCGAAAAGTGCTCCGGTCAGAAAAACATTCCGGATGGCGAGGTGTACACCGCGCCCGTTCGTGATTCGGTTAACGGAACGATCGCTTACAACACACCGACTCTTTACAATGGAGTCACCTTCGAAAATATTAAATTCCGCTTCGAAAACGGGAAAATCGTCGAAGCAACAGGGAGCGACACGAAGCGGCTGAACGAGATCCTGGATTCGGATGAGGGTGGGCGGTACATCGGCGAGTTTGCCATCGGCTTCAACCCGTACATTTTGACACCGATGAAGGATATTCTTTTCGATGAGAAAATTGCAGGAAGCCTGCATTTTACGCCAGGCCAAGCATATGATGTAACAGACAACGGCAACCGATCCTCCATACACTGGGATCTTGTTTTGATCCAGCGTCCGGAATATGGCGGCGGGGAAATCTACTTTGATGATCGCCTGATCCGCAAGGATGGCCTATTCGTTATTCCAGAACTGGAAGCATTAAATCCGGAAAATCTTAAATAGATTGGAAAAAATGTTGCATAAGAAAACGGATTCAATGTATCATGAAGGTGCAGTGATGAGCTTTATTCAGATCCTAAAGTTACGGAGGGATTCGTATGTCCAATAACAATCAATCTATCGTAGAAATTTCGCAAACAGCCAGCCAGTTCACATCCTCCATCGTTTTGCAGGCGGAGAACAAGTACATTGATGTGAAGAGCATCCTGGGTCTGTTCACAACGCTTGTCAACAGCCAAAGCTATGAACTGCATGTACATGGTCCTGATGCCGATGAAGCTAAAAAAGCAATGATCGACGTATTCACCAAGCATGGCTTGAATGTATCCGTCGTGGCTGAATAACATTCGCCAAAAACACCCTTTCAATCCATGAAAGGGTGTTTTTTCGTAGAGAAGGGGTCTATTTTGTTCAGGTCCTTGTATTGAGAAACGATTTCGACTAATATTAAAGATAGTAACTGTGCTGTGATTTTTGACATAGGGGGGAAGATCATGACTTCATCTGATTTACAGGAACAGCTGAATCTCAAAGCGATCAGTCTTCTTCATGAAGATGCAGATAAAATCCTAAAGCTTATTGAAGTACAGATGGAGAATCTGGCGACCCGTTATTGCCCTCTCTATGAGGAAGTGCTGGATACCCAAATGTACGGTTTTTCAAAAGAGGTTGATTTCGCGGTGCGGGCCGGGCTTCTTCCGGAAAGTACGGGAAAGCAGCTGATCAGCAAGCTTGAACGCAATTTGGCGGTCCTGTACGAAGCCATGAATCAATCCAAATAGCCTGTACTCGTACAGGCGCATACATAGAGAAACGCATGTCGCGCTCCCGCGACATGCGTTTTTTTCTAGCTGCACGATTAGGCTTCGATCCGTGGCAAGCACCGCTTCCAAAGTTTATACGAGGAAGAAGGAGACACCCAGTATGACGTATACGGCGAGCAGCAGCAGGCCTTCATACCAGTTGGAGGCGCCGTCCTGCGTAATGGACCTGGCTATGAATACGGCGACACCGATAGCGACCAGCTCCAGCGTGGTGAACACGAGATCCATCGTATCCCCAAGGAAGAAGCTGATGAACACAAGCACGGGAGCAACGAACAGGGCGATCTGCAAGCTGCTGCCGACGGCAATTTCAACGGCCGCGCCGATTTTGTTCTTCATCGCAAGCATGATGGCTGCACTATGCTCTGCGGCGTTGCCGATAATCGCTACCAGGAAGGCTCCGATAAACAGCTCGCTGAGGCCATACTCGTGACTGATGGGCTCAAGCACTTCGACAAGCCATTCGCTGACAAACGCAACCATCACGGTGGCGATAACAAGGTACAGAATCGAGCGTTTCTTGGACCAAGTAGGACCGTGCTCGTGCGGGAGCGCATCCTGATCGTGATCGTCGCTGACATCCGCCAAATAATTTTTATGGGTGATCATCGAGAATCCAAGCCATGCGATATAGGCCACGATCAGAATTCCCGCCACAATGAGGCTCAGCGTCTTGGTTTCACCCTCCGTAATGGAGTGGGTATTCAGAAAGACCGCAGGGATGAACAGGGCGATAATGGCCAGTGTCATCAGGGATCCGTTCAGACCTGCCAGCGTCACATTGTATTTCTGGATTTTAAATTTGAGGCCCCCGGCAAACAGGCTGAGCCCGAGGACGAGCAGCAGGTTGCCGATAATGGAGCCGGTGATGCTGGCTTTCACCATATCGTACAAACCTTCCTTAATCAGCAGGATGGCGATGATCAGCTCTGCCGCGTTGCCGAAGGTAGCGTTCAGGAATCCCCCGAGCCGTTGGCCGGCGTAATGCGCGACGCTTTCGGTTGCTTTGCCGAGAAAACCGGCGACAAAAATAACCGCGATGGCAGACAGAAGGAATTGGAGCGTGAAATTCCAATTCGCAAAATGTCCCAGCGCACTAAGCAAAAAGGTAAAGATCAGAAGCGCGGGATTGAGCCATTTCTTCATAACCGACACCTACCTTATGGTTTATGTACTGATGAGTACTTGCGAGCGAAAACGACGATTCTCGTATCGCTTTTTACAATATACCCAAATTTTTCGAAAAATTATCGTTCTTTTCAGAAGCGAGCATTTGCTTTTTAGGCCCGTTACCATTTACAATAACGGATAATGAGGTGAAGGAGGAAATGGCATGACGGAACAACTTCAACTGGATAACGGTTTGATTCGAATATCGGATGATGTCGTCTCGAAAATTGCCGGATTGGCTGCCTTGGAAACCCCAGGTATTGCAGCCATGTCCGGTGGATTGTCCGAGGGCTGGGCGAAGCGGCTGAGCGGCAAAAATGTGCAAAAGGGTGTTACGGTAGAAGTGGGGCAGCTGGAGGCGGCGATCGACCTGCGGATTATCGTGCTTTACGAGACGCCTATACATGAAGTGTGCCGCATGCTTCAACAGAATGTCCGCGAAGCTGTCGAGAGCATGACAGGGCTTCGCGTGGTTGAGGTCAACGTGAAGGTCGAAGGTGTAGCTTTCAAAGACGACGAAATCGACGATATTCAGCTTCGAGCCAAATAAGACGAACCTTGGGGGATCAGCCCCGCTAATGATGAAAAAAATGGACAAAAAAGACTACACGGTTGCCCGGTAGTCTTTTTTAATTACGGATTTAACCTGCTCCTCTTTCATCGGACGGTTGCTGTCCCTGGATATGCTGAGGACGATGCCCATGCTCAGCATCATGACCAGCAGCGAGGATCCGCCGTAACTGATGAACGGGAGGGTAACACCCGTAATCGGAATGGTATTGGTCACCCCGCCGATGTTGATGAAGGCCTGAATGGCGATAAGTCCCATGATGCCGACGCCGGTCAAGGTTCCGAACGGATCCGAGCAGCGAAGCGACACGATGATCCCCCGCAGGATGAAGTATAAATAGAGCAGAAGGAATATCGCGGTTCCGATAAAACCGAATTCCTCGCCGATGACCGAGAAGATGAAATCGTTGTACGGATTCGGCAGATAATGCAGCTTCTGCACGCTCTCCCCGTACCCCGCTCCGGTAACGCCGCCCTGGCCGATGGCAATCAGCGATTGGACCAGATTGTAGCCCGTGTCCGATTCGTCATGGAACGGGTCCATGAATGCCTCGATTCGTCCCATCTTGTAGTTCTTGGAGGCCTGCTCCTGATCTCCGCCGGAGTTAAAGAGCGATCCGACGCCGAGCGTGAGCACCAGGCCAAGCGCAACAAGCGAGATACAGCCGAGAATATGCTTAAGACTGGCGCCCCCCGCATAGATCAACAGCCCGCTGGTAGCGACGAGGATAAAGCAGGAGCCCAAGTCCGGCTGAAGCATGATCAGACCCGCTACGATCCCTACAATAATGAGTACGGGGAAGAAACCGCCCTTCCATTGACGGATTCGTTCCCCTTTTTTGGTGATCAGCGCTGCCAGATAGACGATGGTCGCGATTTTGGCCAGTTCGGTCGGCTGGATGCCGAATTTCCCCAAATTAAACCAGCTTGTGGCGCCGTTGGTTGCGGAACCGATAATCACCACAAGAATGAGCAGCATCAAGGTTAGAAAAAACACCGGTATGAATAGCTTCTTGTATTTCTTATAGTTGATGTTCATGGCCACAAACATGACAAACGTGCCCAGAACCGCAAACGCGGCTTGCCGCTTCGTGAAGTGCAGCGGATCGTTATTGAATTTTTCATTGAAAACGGCCAAGCTGGAGCTGGAACTGAACACCATGATCAGTCCGAATCCCACCAACAGCAAGGTAAGGATCAGCAGTTGAAAATCAGGCGTCCCTCTCTTCGGCTGAGGTTTGGTCGTATTCATCGTGCTCGACCTTACGCTTCCAGAAGAGCTTTGAGCTCTTGAAGCTTCTTGGTGGCCACATTCATGACGGGCTGCGGAGCCATGGATTCATACTCGAGACCGTGCGGGAACGTGGCTTTGCCCAGGTATACCGCTTCGATTTTGAGGATGGTGTCCGGTTTTTCCAGCTTGCCTTCAACAGCGCGGGTGTTAATGCGCAGGAAGTATTCAGCCTGATTTTTTTTATCTTCGATTTTCAAGTCGTATGTAGCGCGGTAATATTCCCACTGCCAACGAATGAAGCCCACTTTCTCGGCACATTCATCGAGGTAAGCTAAATCGCTGTGCAATCCGTCCAAGCCTGTATTTTCGAAAATCATGTGGTCGTAACCCCCTTAATAGTCCTTGCAAAGTTCTTTAATATGATAGTATGTTTCAAGAACTTGTGCAAGCCTGTACCGCCCGTCACGCTTCAATTGAGACCATTTATCCAGATAAGATTTTGATAACGGCAAGCATTCTTCTTTTCTGTTAAAATAAATGCAAGTGAAAACGCTGTGAAATGTACGCTTTCCATCCTGGTGGTTATATATTCATAGGACTTCAATTCAAACGAAGGGTGGATACGGCCTATGAACCGCGTCGTTTACCGCACGGAGTATTATGCAGTGGAAGAAAACGGGCAGAAAGAAATCGTCGTGATCGACCGGATTCCGGATTCGGCAGCGGTTGTGGCGGTCCATCAAGGGTGCCTGCTACTGGTATGCCAGCATCGGGAAGCGGTGAATGAGGTCACCTGGGAGCTTCCCGGCGGAACGGTGAAGCCCGGCGAGGAACGCACGCTTGCCGTTAAGCGGGAGCTTGAGGAAGAGGCAGGCGTGCAGTGCAAGGACCTGTCCTACCTGGGCAGTGCTTATCCGATGGCTTCTCTGGCCAACCGGAACGTTTATTTTTATTTCACCGACGATTTGAAGGTGTCCGGGAGCCGGGAGTCGAATCAAGAGGAAGACGAAGACGTTAGAGCGGTGTGGGTCCCGCTCAGGGATGTATATCGCAAGATCAAGGAGGGCGGCCGGATGGATGCCATGGTTGGGCACGGACTGCTGCTGAGCAAACTCCACGGCTTTCTTGCGATCGATTGAGCCGCCAATAGCGGGGGAAGGATGATGAACTTGATGAAGGAAGCATTTTGGGATCAATGGTATCCACGGATGGTGGAGTGGCGGCGTCATTTACATATGCACCCGGAGCTTTCGTTCCAGGAGAAGGAAACTTCGGCATTTATAGCAGCCCGGCTGCAGGAGCTCGGTCTTGCGGTCAAGACCGGTGTTGGCGGGCATGGAGTTATAGGGACATTAAAAGGGGATAAACCCGGCAGGACGGTTGTGCTGCGGTCCGACATGGATGCGCTGCCGATCGAGGACGGCAAGAGCTGCGAATACAAATCCAGGGTGCAGGGAGTGATGCACGCTTGCGGGCATGACGGGCATGCCTCCATGCTGCTTGGGGCCGCCGCATATTACAGCACGTTCCCGGAAGAAATTCAGGGGGAGATTCGTTTTATGTTCCAGCCGGCGGAAGAAGTATGCCCGGGCGGTGCGGTGGAGATGATCAAGGACGGGGCGCTCGATGGGGCCGACGTCGTCTACGGTCTGCACCTGTGGACGCCGTTACCTGTAGGCACGGCAGCGAGCGCGCCGGGTCCCCTGATGGCAGCGGCAGATGAGTTTTTCATTGACATTACAGGGCGCGGGGGGCATGGCGGCATGCCGCATGTGACGGCCGATGCCTTGGTTGCGGGGGCTGCGCTTGTCATGCAGCTTCAAACCATCGTAAGCCGCACCGTGGATCCGCTGCAGCCTGCCGTCGTTACGGTAGGGACGATGCAAGCCGGAACGGCGCAAAACGTCATAGCCTCCTCCTGCCGGATCACGGGAACGGTTCGCACGTTTGACGAACCTACACGGGCCTTGATCCGGGAGCGGATCGAGCATATGACCCGGACGGTTTCCGAAACCTACGGCACAAAGGCGGCGGTTCGATATCTCGTCGGCTACCCTCCCGTGGTGAACGATGAAGCCGAAACCGCACGGTTTTTCCGTACGGCACCCCGAGTGTTCGATGCGGATCAGGTCACCGTCTCGCCCAAACTGATGCCGGCAGAGGATTTCGCTTATTACTTGAAAGAAATTCCGGGCTGCTTCATTTTCGTTGGAGCCGGCAACCCCGACAAAGGGGCGATGTATCCGCATCATCATCCGATGTTCGACTTTGATGAAGATGCGATGCGCTACGGGGCGAAGCTGCTGGTCGAGATGGTGTCGAGTTATCAGAACGGGGAATAGACTTTCACAAAATCGCAATCTTCGCGCATGAACGCTCGTTATTTGGAAATCCTATTGATCATAGGGGAAGTTCAGATCCAGGACATGGATGTGGACTTCTTTTTTTTAAGATGACCGAATGTCACGAGGAGGAATAAGGGTGCACAACAAGCCTTGCATCGTCCAGCGCGATCGGACCATACTTCTTGAAACCGCCCATGCGGATGCTGAGGCTGCGCGCGAGCAGCTTGCCCAATATGCGGATTTGATCAAAAGTCCTGCGTCATTTCATACATATCGCCTGACCCCTTTATCTTTATGGAACGCCGCTTCTGGAGGCATGACGGCTGAAGCGATTTGCTCGAGCCTTCAGTCGTTGTCGCGTTGGGACGTGCCGGCCGGCCTGCTGGAAGAGATTCGCCAGCTCGTTGGGCGTTACGGGCAGCTGTCGCTGCTCCCGCATCCAACGCTTGAACGTGCATTGCTGTTATCCGGCAATGAGGAAGCCCTCATGCAGGAGTTGACGTCCCATCGCTCCCTGAGGGAAATCGGCGTCCGGTTGATTTCCCCGAAGGAAGCGGAGGTGCCATCGGACCGCCGCGGCGTGTTAAAGCAGGAGATGACCCGGCTCGGCTATCCTGTGCTGGACCACGCGGGATATATGGAAGGGCAATACCTGAACATTCTTTGGCGGGGAGAAGAATCGGGCAGCAGGCGCCTTGAAGATTCGAACGGCGGATCCAACGATCAGCGCTTTGAGCTTCGCGACTATCAGCAGAAGGCTGCCGAATCCTTCAGGGATATTGGCGGTGAAGGCGGCAACGGAGTGCTGGTCCTGCCATGCGGGGCCGGGAAAACGGTCATTGGCATCGCCGCCATGCGCGAGCTGCAATGCGAGACGCTGATCCTCACTTCCAATACCACGTCGGTTAGGCAGTGGATCGCCGAGCTGATGCAGAAAACGACGCTGTCCTTGGATGAAATCGGCGAATACTCCGGTCAGCGCAAACAGGTCAGGCCGGTGACGGTCGCTACCTACCACATCTTGACCCACCGGCAGGGCAAGGGGGCGGAGCAGCAGCATATGAAGCTGTTTAATGAACGGCGCTGGGGCTTGATCATTTATGACGAGGTTCATCTTCTTCCCGCACCGGTATTCCGCGCGACGGCCGACATCCAGGCGACCCGCAGGCTTGGCCTGACCGCCACTTTGGTTCGCGAGGATGGAAGGGAGAGCGACGTGTTCTCCCTGATCGGTCCCAAACGATATGAAATGCCGTGGAAAAGGCTGGAGGCACAAGGGTGGATTGCTTCGGTGACCTGCACGGAGATTAAGGTGCCGCTGCCGGACGAGATCAGAGAAGCCTGCGAAACGGCAGGCAAAAGGGAGCAATATCGGCTCGCTGCCGAGAATCCCTCCAAACTTGATGTGATTCGGCAGCTCGTGGATGTCCACAAGGATGCCCAGACGCTCATCATTGGACAATACCTGGATCAGCTCCATGCCATTTCCAGGGAGCTGCAGGCCCCGCTCATCACGGGACAAATGACCCAGGATCAGCGCAACGAATGGTATAACGCCTTCCGGGAAGGAAACATACGCGTGCTTGTCGTATCGAAAGTGGCAAACTTCGCGGTCGATCTCCCTGATGCTTCCGTAGCGATCGAAGTTTCGGGCAGCTATGGCTCGCGGCAGGAGGAAGCGCAGCGGCTTGGACGTTTGCTGCGTCCGAAGTCAGGGGAGAATCGGGCTTATTTTTATGCATTGGTAACGGAGGACAGCCGGGAGGAGATCTTTGCGATCCGGCGACAGCTGTTTCTGATTGAGCAGGGGTACGAATATCACGCGATACATGCAAAGCAGCCGGCGGCCTCCCTGGATCTCATCGCGATGCGAAATCCCCGTTCTTATCAGCATCCCGACGGGAAGGAGGTCTCGTGGAGATGACGAGGCAGCAGGACATGGCGGACACGACGAGCCTGGAACGGCTACTACCGAAGGAGCGATCGGTCCTCTATTATATCTGGCGCCGCTTTGCCGGGCAGGGTTTCGATGACGACAAGCTGCGCTCATTGCGATTTCCTCGCTTGAGCGGCGTGGAGGCGCAGCTTGCCTTCATCTCCTTGAGACAACAAGGATGGGTGCGAGCGGTCAAGAGAGGTTGGGGCGAGAGGCTGTACTTCATTCCTTTTGACAAGCTGCAGATCCTCCAAGAAGGCTGTGGTCCTGTGGAGGCGCTTGAGACAGGCTCCATGCCTTCTGCATCCGTGAGGCTTCAGCAGGAAGCAAGAAGCGGCATAGTGATCGATATGTTCAATGTTCTCGTATATATGGCCAAGAACCGCCTATCGTTGACCGCTAAAGGGATTTTGCATAAGAAATGTATACAGAAACTGGGCAGCGAGATCGCCTTAACGCCATACGATGTCGAAGGGCTCGCCCTTCACTATGATCATGCGGATGCGTACCCTCCACATGTCGCGATGGTGTTGGATCTGCTGTTTACGTTTGAGCTGGTCGTTGCAGAGCAGGGGGAACTCAAGCTGAACCGTTCCGCATTGAGGCGTTGGCTTATGCTCTCCCGGGAAGCGATGGACCGGTCCGTCCTTCTTCACATGATGGAACGCTACATTCCGAACTCGGCCGAGTTTCAGCATTGGACTTGGCGGATATGTCACTCGTCGCTGTCCGGCGGGGTGTGGTACCGCGCACGGCAGATGCCCGCTGAAGTCTCAGAGCCTTTGGAAGGAGGGGCATCCACCGGAATAGAATTATTGCCGGAGGAAGCCGCTTCATGGCTCCGGTTATTAACCGGCTGCGGTTACACCGATATGGGCATCGATGACGATGGTCAATTCCTGTTCCGCTGGTGTGTGGCCCCCTCCTCCTTGCTGGATGGAAGCGAAGGGGCTGATACCGGATCGTCGGGTCTGTTCATTCAGCCGGATTTTGACATTTTGATCCCGCCCGATCTGCCGAATTCCGTTAAGTTTCAAGCTGCTTGCTGCACGGAGCGGATTTTGGATGATGTGATGACGGTTTATCGCCTGACAAGGGATTCGGTGATGCAGGCGGCAAAAGCCGGAATGGAGCCGGAGAGAATCGCGGCCTTTTTCACGAAACAAGCAGCCGCTGGAATGCCGGAGAACGTGCAAGCTGCCTTATGCCAATGGGGCAAGGAGATGGACAGGGCGGGCCTGAGTGAGTCGCTGCGCTATGCAGAGGCTCCTCCGGAAGAGGATACGGAACTTGCGGGTGCTGACGGAAATGACCGTTACCCTATGCAGGGGGGGACTCGCAGCCGTCCCTCCTGTGGATTGATCCGCCCTGCACGAAGCGAGTTTGCACTTGAACCTGATGACACCCTGCCGGATCCATCGTCGATCATTCCCGATTTGAACCGGATTCCTGTCATGTGGACACGGGATTGGCGCTCTTACCACGGCTCGACGGCCAAACAAATGATGGAGCAGGCGCTTGAGCTGTCGGCCAAATTGGAAATTGCAGTCGATGGCAGCCGCATGGTATTCATTCCATTTCAAATCCTGCGTCAGCCGTGGAAAATTTCGGGTGCGTTATACGATCCGGATTCGGATAAGACGGGAGCCATCGTGGAGTTAGGCGAAGGGGAATGGAGGGAAATGCGGCTTGTGATTCCGTAAAAGCGTTTGAATTCCCCCTTCTTAAGATACGAGCGTTATGCTATGATGAAAGAGTCCACGTTCAACACGCGGACCAAATTTAATAGAAAAGCGGGATGAGTTCATGAGCGTATCGGAAATAAACACGGTCGATATGGCCGAGGTGCTCACCTATGCCTACGAAATAGGCGACATGATTAATGCTTCCGTCGAAGTGGCGGATTATCTATATTGGAAGCAGGCCGTTGAGAATGACCCCATGATTCAGGCTTTGGTCAGAAAGCTTGACTCGAAGAAGGAGTTGTTCGAAGAGACGCAGCGGTTCGGCCACTTTCACCCGAATTACCATTCGGCCAAGGATGAAGTAGCCGCGGTGGAAGCGGAACTGGAAGCTTTTGAGCCCGTAGCCCGGTTCAAGCAGGCCGAGAAGAATCTGGACGATCTGCTGCATTCCATGTCGGAGAGGATTGCTTTTTCGGTTTCGGAGAGCATCAAGGTTCCCGGCAATGACCCTCTTCCGAAGAAGGGGTGCGGCAGCGGCGGAGCCTGCTCGTGCGGATAACGGGCATACATTAGAGATAGAGATGAAAGTGAGGCGAGGAGCTTAGGATGTTGGCTGAACGGACCGGTTTTATTATATGGGTCAGCGATGTAAAGGCAGCAAGGAATTTGGAGAAATACGGCAGCGTCCATTATATATCGCGCCGCATGCATTACGTTGTCATGTACGTCAACGCTGACCGTGCCGAAGAGACAATGAAGAACATCCGGAGATTGTCCTACGTTCGTAAGATCGAGCGCTCCTACCGGAACGAGATTAAGACAGAGTACAGCAGCAAGGGGCCGGATAAAGCCAAGTTTTACGGTCCCTAGCAGGATGTGCCTGCTCGAGAATCTGTGCAAATCGCATATCGCGCATCTTGTAAGAATACGAGAAAAGCGTAAAGCGGCCCCTCTGGGGCCGCTTTTTTTAAAGCTTTGGAAAGTATTAGCCTCGCATGTCGCGCATGAAATTCCAAAGATTGTTTCGATTTGCGGCGATAGATTGGCATAAATCGGAAGGCCATTTGATAAAATAGTATAAGTAAGGTACAATTTACATTTTAATGGGACCCATCATTCCATCCGGATGTGCACCTTCCGCACCAGGATGCAATTAGAGCTATTTCTAAATTTTCGGTGATTGTTCACAAGAAGCGAGGTTTCAATCTTGTGAATGACAGTGGAATGATGTAATATGTTGGGTATATATACATAGATACAAAGACCCATTTGGTGGAGAGTGATATTCCATGCGCGACAAAGGGACTGAGCGGTGGAGCACCTATGAGCCGTTTTATATTACGTTAAATGATAAAAAGGTAGCCGATATCGTGATTACCAATCATGCAAAGAGCCGTTATACGGACCGGGTGGAAGGCCATGACACCTCCCACGAGGAAATCGGGACTTGGATGTGGGAGTGCTTGAAGCAGGACCGGATCGTGCCGTATTACCGCAACGAACAGGATGTCTATCTGATCGACGACGACCTGGTGGTTGTGGCGGAGTTCTCGGAGCTGGAGCATGAACGCGATCTGATCGGCAACCCACTGCATCGGATGATCATTGTAACATTTTTGGGGCGCATGTCCGAAACCATTGAGCTTCGGGACCTGAAGTCTTATTACTCATGGCTTCGTCATTCGCGCCGCATGACGCTGATCAAGAACAGCCGCAAGCGTAAATAAAGAAATATAGTCATGAAATGGCATGCGAGCGTAAGCGCGGATGTCTTTTTTTGTATGCGCTGCCGCGATCCGTTACAATATAAAACAAGAGCGGCAGCGAGAGGGGAACCGAAACGATGAATTTTCACCAGCTACATATCTTTTACACGGTGGCCGAGCGGGGAAGTTTTTCCGCTGCTGCGCAAGCGCTTCATATGAGCCAGCCGGCCGTGACGATGCAGGTGCAGGCGCTGGAGGAGTACTTTGGGACAAAGCTGCTCATCCGTTCCACCAAGCGCATGGAGTTATCCGAGGCCGGGAGGACGCTGCTCCCCTTTGCCCGCAGGAGCCTGGAGCTCTCGCAGGCCACGGACGCGGCCATGGCGGCTTTCTCGAACAAACTTCAGGGAAGGTTGCAGCTCGGGGCAAGCCTGACGATCGGGGAGTACGTGCTGCCGCGGCTGCTGGGGCCCTTCGGCCGGGAGTACCCGGACATATCGATAATGCTCAAAGTGATGAACACTACGCAGATTCTCGAGGAAATCGCAAGCCATCAACTGAACTTCGGACTGATCGAGGCTCCGGTCGAACATCCGGACATGGTGCTGGATGCAGTCATGGAGGATGAGCTGAAACTGATCGTTCCTTCCAGCCATCCTTTAGCGCAAAGGGAAGATGCGATATATTTGAAGGATGTGCTGACGTATCCGTTTGTGCTGCGCGAGAAAGGTTCCGGCACCCGGAAGGTCATGGAGGACGTGCTGCTGGAGCGGGGGCACGATCCCGAGAGCATCCAGACGGTGATGGAGCTGGGGAGCACGGGAGCGGTCAAGTCGGCGGTAGAGGAAGGACTCGGCATCACGATGCTGTCAACCTCTACGGTTAAGCACGAGACGGCGCTCGGGTTAGTCAAAATGATCGATATCGCGGATGCGTCATTTAAACGGAATTTCTATTCGATTCATCTGCGGTCGGCGCTCTTGCCGATGTCGGCGATGACGTTTTTGGCCTATTTAAGAGAGCGTCGGCGTTAATGCGAGCATACCTGAATTTAAAACGAAAGGAGATTGAATGCCATGGATAAACTCGCGGATCGAAAGGGCTGCGATCTCCATTCGCACACCCAGGCTTCGGATGGAATGAATACGCCTTCGGAGAACGTGCAGCTTGCCTATGAGCGGGGGCTGGGGGCTTTGGCCATTACGGATCATGATACCGTAGCCGGCATCGAGGAAGCGCTGCAAGCGGGAGAGCGCCTGAACATCATGGTGGTCCCCGGCGTTGAAATCAGCACCATGGCAGGCGGGACGGATATTCACGTCCTGGGCTATTACGTCGATCACCGGGACCCCGTGTTTCTGGATCGGCTGGCAGCGCTCCGCCGTACGAGGGATACGCGCAATGAGAAGATCTTGGCAAAGCTTCGCGAGCTTGGCATCGAGCTTACGATGGAGGAAGTCATTGCGGTATTGGGGAGGCCGCTGGAGCCCGATGAGAGCATCGGACGCCCGCATATTGCGGATGCGCTGGTCCATCAAGGACATGCCCTGGATCTGAGGGATGCCTTCGACCGGTATCTCGCCCAGGGCGCGGCTGCCTATGTACCGCAGCCGCGGATCCATCCCAAGGAAGCCTGCGAATGGATCCGTGAAGCCGGCGGCGTGCCGGTGCTTGCGCACCCCGGACTCTACGGCGATGACGCGTTGGCCAGAACGGTGATTGAAGAGTCCGGGTTCAAGGGGATCGAAGTCTATCATTCGGACCATGGGATATCGGAGGAGGAACGTTACTTGGCGATGGCCGAGAAGTACGGCTTCATCGTGACCGCCGGATCGGATTACCATGGAATGAGGCAAGGCCAGGTATTCCATGGGGATATCGGCAGCCGCCAGGTATCCACCCAGGTGCTGGACCAGCTTCAACAGGCGCGGGCAAGGAGTTAAGGCAGACGGAACGGTAAAAAAACGGGTACCTCGGCTGGTCATTTTGACCTTATGGGGTACCCGTTTTTTGAGGCTGGATGAAGATCTATCCGCGTCTTCCGTTCATTTTAATTGCGATTGTTTTTTACCGAATTGGGCATGGCCTTGATCAGCTGCTCGTCCGGCGTCACGAACAGCGTTTTCTGATTGTCGTAGATGACGAAACCGGGTTTGGCTCCATTCGGCTTGCGGACGTGGCGAATGAGCGTATAGTCGACGGGCACGCTGCTGGATTCTTTGGCCTGGCTGTAATAAGCCGCCAGCTGCGCCGCTTCCTGGAGCGTCGCGTCCCCGTACT
>Ga0209784_100184_pt1 | contig 50021 bp, 40 predicted proteins | sample AraplaCvi_mLB_r2_2_FD_184284 | JGI IMG/M metagenome (GOLD analysis project Ga0209784, IMG submission 184284) | Arabidopsis root microbial communities from North Carolina, USA - plate scrape CL_Cvi_mLB_r2 (SPAdes) (version 2) | ecosystem: Host-associated > Plants > Roots > Endosphere | place: USA...
TTGGCTCCATTCGGCTTGCGGACGTGGCGAATGAGCGTATAGTCGACGGGCACGCTGCTGGATTCTTTGGCCTGGCTGTAATAAGCCGCCAGCTGCGCCGCTTCCTGGAGCGTCGCGTCCCCGTACTCGCTGCTGCGGATGACCACATGGGAGCCCGGGATATCCTTGGTGTGCAGCCATGTATCGTTCGAGGAAGCGAGACGGTTGGTCACGTATTCGTTTTGAAGGTTGTTTTTGCCTACATAGAGCTCGATGCCTTCCGATGAAGTATAGACATGAAGCGTCGGCTTGTCGTTTTTCTTCTTTTTCTTCGTTTTGCGGCTGCGGTCTCTTAAATATCCCTGCTGGACCAGCTCGTCCCTGATTTCATCGATGTCGTTCAGGGAAGCATGCGACAGCTGCTGCAGCAGATTCCCGATATAGCTGATCTCTTCACGGGTTTTGATTAGCTGTTCGTTGATGACCGCGAGGCTGTTCTTATACTTATTGTATTTTTTGAAATACCGCTGGGCATTGTCCGACGGTGTCAGGAGCGGATCCAGCGGGATGGTGACGGTCGCCTGCTTTTCATCGTAGAAGTTGATCAGCCGGACCTCGCGGTCGCCCTTCTGAATCTGATGGAGCGAGGCGAAGAGAAGCTCGCCAAAAATCCGGTACCGATCCGCATCGCCGGCTTCCTCCAAATCCTTGTTCAGATTATCCAGCTTCTTGATGTTTTTTGTCCGTTCATTCTGCAGGAATCGGAGGAGGTCGCTGACCTTCTGTTTAACCGTATCCCGCTGCGCTTTATCCCCGTAATAATCCTCCATGCATTGGCTGACCGATTCGTAGGTCCTGGTCTCGTCTGCAAGCAAGGTCAGCGGTATGACGGAGAACACCGATTTGCCCTTGGCATTGACGCCTGTAACGGGCGTATATTGATGGCTGCGGACCTGTCCCATCACCTCATCGAATGCACGCCACAGGCTGCCGCAATCTTTTTCCCCTTCGTTTCCGCCAGGGTGGCCTTCTCCTGCACGGTGGGCTATTTCCTGGGCTGCCAGCGGGCTTAGACCGCTGAATGCGCCGACCAGCCATGGGACGGCCGACTCCTCGTTCACCAGGCAGGACTCCTGGAAAGCTTCCTGTCCGGTTTCAAGCGGATTGAGCTTGTGCTGCTCCGGCGGATTCGTGTAGGAAAACCCAGGCATGACCACGCGGTAGCTGCTGATGGCGGGCGTCACATGGTTGATGCCGTCCAGAATGGTATCGCTTGCGGGATCGAGCAGAATGATGTTGCTGTGTCTGCCCATCAGCTCCACGATGATTTTCTTGGAGGAAATATCCCCGAGCTCGTCGCGCTGGCGAATCGTCATATGGATGATCCGTTCCATGCCCACCTGCTGGATGTCCTCGATGATGCCGCTCTCGCAGTGTTTTCGCAAAATCATGCAAAACATCGGCGCTTCGGCCGGATTGAGAAACGTTTCCTGCGTTAGATGCACCCTGGGATACGTGGGATTCGCGGACAGCAGCAGCTTGGCGTTTCCTTGCTGGGTGCGTATATGAAACACGATGTCCCGATCGTTCGGTTGATATATTTTATTGATTCGTGCGCCCCGGCAGGCTTGAAGCTCATGCACGATCGCGCGCGTGACAATGCCGTCTAGTGCCATCCTTCATTCTCCTATCTGTCTGTTACCCTTCCTAATCGTACTTCTCTATGATGCCATATTTCCTTTAAAAACTTAAGGCCCCTTCTGTGATAATTCAGGACCTGTCCGAATACATTTACGTAGAAAGGGTGGAAAAGCTGTCATCCGCCGGAACTTGCAAAACCAACCGGGAGGGAAAGGAAGCATGGAACAAAAGCAATGGCACCAGATGGACACGGATGAATTGCAGCAAGTACTGCAGATGCATCCGGAGCAGGGCCTCACGGAAGAGGAAGCCGGGGAGAGACGAAAAAAAAGTGGCTATAACGAGCTCTCCGAGGGCGTTAAAATTTCTCCATTTGTTCTGTTCTTGAATCAATTTAAGGATTTCATGATGCTGGTGCTTCTTGGGGCCACCCTGGTATCCGGCCTGCTGGGCGAGTATCTGGATGCCGTCACGATCGTGGCCATCATCCTGATCAACGGGATCCTTGGTTTCATCCAGGAATTCAAGGCGGAGCGGTCGCTTCGGGCCTTGAAGCAGCTGTCCGCGCCGACCTCCAAGGTCATCCGGGACGGCAAGGTGGTGCAGCTTGCGGCCAGAGAACTCGTACCTGGCGATGTCATTCTCGTCGAGAGCGGAGACCGTATCCCGGCCGACGTTCGCTGGCTCGAGATCAACAGCTGCAGCGTCGAGGAGTCCGCCTTGACCGGCGAGTCCCTGCCGGTTAATAAACACGCCGAGCCGATCCGCGATGCGGAAGTGCCGCTGGGCGACCGGAAGAACATCGGGTTCATGGGAACGATGGTGGCCCGCGGCACGGGCAAAGGCGTTGTCATCCGGACCGGAATGGATACGGAGATGGGCAAAATCGCCGATCTGATCCAAAACACGGAGTCCCAGGAGACGCCGCTGCAGCATCGCCTGGAGCAGCTGGGCAAAATTCTGATCGCCGTTTCATTGGGGCTGACGGTCCTGGTCGTTGTCGCAGGCATTCTGCATGGACAGCCTGCCGCAGGGATGTTCTTCGCAGGGGTCAGCCTTGCCGTAGCGGCCATTCCTGAAGGGCTGCCGGCCATCGTCACAATTGCGCTATCCCTCGGCGTGCAGCGCATGATCAAGCGCAAAGCGATCGTGCGCAAGCTGCCATCCGTGGAGACGCTGGGCTGCGCATCCGTGATCTGTTCGGACAAAACGGGGACGCTCACGCAGAATAAAATGACCGTAACCCAGGTTTGGCTGGGAGGACGTACGCTGGAAGTGACCGGGCACGGGTATGACCCGACGGGTCAAATTCTTCACAGAGGCAAGCCGGTCGAGCTGAGATCCGATCAGGGGCTCCGCAGACTGCTGCAAATCAGCGGGCTGTGCAACAATGCGGAGATCTATGAGAACGTGCAAGAGGAAGCCCGTAGCAAGCGCAAGGGCAAGGAAGAGCCGGCAGCCGCTGCTTGGGAGTTAAAAGGGGACCCGACAGAAGGAGCGCTGCTGACGCTGTCGTCCAAAATGGGTTTGACGAAGGGCAGCCTGAACTCCATCTACCAAAGAGACAAAGAGTTTCCTTTCGATTCGGAGCGGAAGCTGATGTCCGTCATCGTCAGCCATCAGGGCGGACGCTTGCTCTGCACGAAGGGCGCGCCTGACGTTCTGCTGGACGCCTGTGCTTATATCATGTGGGACGGGAACGTCGTGCCGCTGACCTCCACGCTCCGCCAGAAGGTGTTGGCCGCCAATGAAGACATGGCCTCCAACGCGCTGCGCGTGCTAGGTTTGGCATACCGGGATTTGCGTTCCTATGACAAGCCGGAAACGGAGAAAGAGGCCGAGAGCCAGCTTATCTTTGTGGGGTTGGCCGGAATGATCGATCCGCCGCGCCGTGAAGTGCGCGATGCGATAGCGACGTGCCGACGCGCGGGAATCAAAACCGTCATGATCACGGGCGATCATCGGACCACGGCGGAAGCGATCGCGGCCCAGCTCGGCATTATGCCAAGGAACGGCCTGTCGTTATCGGGACAGGAGTTATCCCGAATGGACGACAAGGAGCTGGATGCGAGGGTGGATCAAACCTTCGTTTATGCCCGCGTCTCTCCCGAGCACAAGCTTCGCATCGTGAAATCGCTCCAGAGGAAGGGGCATGTGGTTGCCATGACGGGAGACGGCGTGAACGATGCACCGGCCATCAAAGCCTCGGATATCGGGATTGCCATGGGCATTACCGGCACGGACGTAACAAAGGAAGCGTCATCGCTGGTGCTCAGCGACGATAATTTCTCTACGATTGTGTCGGCGATCGAGGAGGGGCGGAGCATTTATGAAAATATCCGCAAATTCATCCGCTATTTGCTGGCCTCCAATGTCGGCGAGATTCTGACGATGTTTTTTGCGATGATGATGGGACTGCCGCTTCCGCTCGTTCCGATCCAGATTCTATGGGTAAACCTGGTCACCGACGGTCTCCCGGCCATGGCGCTCGGGGTGGACCAGCCGGAGAAGGACCTGATGGAGCACAAGCCGCGGGGGGCCAAGGAAAATATTTTTGCGAGACGCCTAGGCTGGAAAATCATCAGCCGCGGCATCTTGATCGGCCTGTGCACGCTCGGCGCATTTTGGGTCACGCTGCGCATCGCGCCGAATGATCCGGCACAGCTGGCCAAGGCGCAGTCCGTTGCCTTTGCTACCCTTGTCATGGCCCAGCTGATCCATGTGTTCGACTGCCGCAGCTCGCGCTCGATTTTCCATCGGAACCCGCTTCAGAACAAAGCATTGGTTCTGGCCGTGCTGTCCTCGGTATTGCTGATGCTCGGCGTCATGTACATCGAGGCGTTCCAGCCGATCTTCAAGACGGTTCCGCTTGGCCTGAAAGAGTGGGCATTGACACTCGTCGCCGCCGGCATTCCTACCTTCCTGATGGGGGCCGGAAGCGTGTGGGGCGGCAGACGGCACCGCAACCGGAACCGCCGCGGCATGATGACGAAGAGTGCAAATATTTCGGCGTAAAATGAATGGATAGCCCATCACCTCTGCGATATGCTAAGCACAAGCGTAGCAATTGCAGAGGAGATGGGTTTTGATGATGGAATTTACGAAAATGCATGGATTGGGCAACGATTTCGTTGTCGTATACGGCGAACGGGAACTTCCATCCGATGCATCCGAATTGGCCGTGAAGCTGTGCAATCGCTTCTTCGGCATCGGTGCTGACGGACTTGTATATATTTTGCCTTCCGCGAAGGCTGATTTCATGATGCGGATTATGAATTCGGACGGTTCCGAAGCGGAGCAGTGCGGCAACGCCATCCGCTGCGTCGCGAAGTATGTGTACGATCACGGCCATATCGACCGCGAGGAGATTACCATAGAAACCATCGGAGCCGGCGTGCAGCAGGTGCGTCTTACGGTGCAGGATGGTCAAGTAAGCAGCGTAAGGGTCGATATGGGCGAACCGGTCCTGAACGGACTTAGCGTGCCGACCTTGGTCGATCTCAATCCGGTGGTGAATCATCCCGTTGAAGTGGACGGCCGGGAATTCCGATTCACTGCCGTTTCCATGGGCAATCCGCACTGCGTCATTTATGTGGACGATGCGGTGAACTTTGATCTCGGCGTATGGGGTCCTAAGCTTGAGGTGCACCCGCTCTTCCCGAGAAAGATCAACGTGGAGTTTGCGACGGTGAATTCACGCGGTCAAGTGGACATGCGGGTATGGGAGCGCGGCGCGGGACCGACCCTGGCCTGCGGCACCGGCGCCTGCGCGACGCTGGTATCCTCCGTGCTGAACGGTGCCACAGACCGCAGCGCGACGATCTCGCTTAAGGGCGGGGATCTGTTCATCGAGTGGGATGAGCTTGACAACCGTGTGTACATGACGGGACCGGCCGAGGTTGTATATAAAGGGAAGTTGGCAATTTAGGGCCGCTTCTCTTCCTCCGGCAGATGAAAAAAACAGTATGTTCATAAGTTTGTCCTGCAGGGACGGACACGGTAGGGAGGCCTTCGAACGGCCTCCCTTTTGTCTCTTTATCTTTGCAGAGGTTTTATGATACATTAGTTGAAAATAAACGTCGGGTGGAGGAGAAAACGCGATGAAACCGAATCTTCGGCAGGCATGGGAGAATCAGGTACTGGTCGGTGACGGCGCGATGGGTACTTATTTATACCAAAAAGGATTTCCTGTAGGCATTTCATATGAAGAACTGAATTTAACCTCTCCGGAGGTCATCGGGAACGTTCATCGCCAGTATGTTGAGGCTGGTGCACAGGTCATCGAGACCAACACGTTCTCCGCCAATTATGACAAGCTGTCCAAATACGGCTTGGAGGCGAGGGTAGGAGAGATTAACCGCGCAGGCGTGAGAATTGCGCGTGAAGCCGCCGGCGATCAAGGATATGTGGTGGGAGCGGTCGGCTCCATTCGGGCAGGCAAAAGAAGCAACATTTCCACGAGCGAGCTCAAGCGTTACTTCGAAGAGCAGCTGTCCGTACTCATCTCCGAAGGCGTTGACGGCATCCTGCTCGAGACGTTCTATGACGTGGATGAAATGCAATTGGCATTGGCGCAGGCACGGATGCTGAGCGACCTGCCGGTGATCTGCCAGTTCGCGGTGGAGGATATTGCCCGCACGCTGGACGGCTTCACGATGCCGGATGCATACCGCATATTGAGTCAAGAAGGCGCGGACGTGATCGGGTTTAACTGCCGGACGGGGCCGAACGGCATCATGCGCGCGCTGGAAACCCTGAACGGCATCATGAATCTTCCGGCTTCGGTCTATCCGAATGCGGGAATCGCCGATTATGTGGACGGGGAATACCGGTATGGCGCGAGTCCCGAGTATTTCGGGAAAACGGCCCTGGAGTTTGCGGATCGCGGCGCCCGCATTATCGGCGGCTGCTGCGGGACGACGCCGGAGCATATCGCGGAAATTTCCTCGGCGCTATCCGGCTACGTTCCTTCGCCGCTCCCCACCGTCGAAGAGGCGGAAATCAACCGGATCGTGATTCACGAAACGGCCCAGGAGCAATTTTACGAGCGAAGCGGGGAGCCGACGATTGTCGATATCGTAAAGGAGCGTCATACGGTCATCGTGGAGCTGGACCCACCGAGGGATTTGGATATCACCAAGTTCATGAAAGGCGCGGAGGCTTTGAAAAAAGCGGGAGCCGATGCGCTGACCCTAGCGGATAACTCGCTGGCCGTAACCCGCATGAGCAACATGGCCCTCGGACATCTGGTACAAGCACGCACGGGACTGCGGCCGCTGATTCACATTGCTTGCCGAGACCGGAACCTGATCGGCACGCAGTCGCACATGATGGGCTTCGATGCGCTCGGCATCGACCATGTGCTTGCGGTGACGGGGGATCCGGCCCGTTTTGGGGATTTGCCGGATTCCAGCTCGGTTTACGACATGACCTCATTTGAAATTATTCGGATGATCAAGCAGCTGAACGACGGCATTGCTTTCTCCGGAAAGCCGCTGAAGCAAAAAGCCAAATTCGTTGTCGGGGCAGCGTTCAATCCCAATGTAAGGCATCTGGACAAAGCGGTTGCCCGATTGGAGAAGAAGATTGCTTCGGGCGCGGATTACGTTATGACGCAGCCCGTTTACGATCCCGAGTTAATGGTTAGGCTTCGGGAAGCGACGGCGCATCTGGATATTCCAATCTTCATCGGCATCATGCCGCTGGCAAGCGGGCGCAATGCCGAGTATTTGCACAATGAAGTGCCGGGCATTCAGCTTTCGGACGAAGTCCGCAGCCGCATGGCGGGGCTTGAAGGCGAAGCGGGCCGGGCGATGGGCGTCAAGATCGGCAAGGAGCTGCTGGACGTTGCGACAGAGCATTTTAACGGCATCTATTTGATGACGCCGTTTATGTTCTATGAAATGAGCGTACAATTAATGGAGTACGTCTGGGAGAAATCGGGCCGCCGATTGACCCCCTTGTTTCATTAATAATTATCAATTACAATAGTGTAATGGATGTGATTCCGATGTCATTGAGCATGACCGGATATGGGCAATCCGTTGTCGATTTTCAAGGCTATAGTATCTCTTTCGAAGTGAAGTCAGTCAATCACCGGTACTGCGAGATCGTCTTTCGCATGCCCCGTGAATGGGCACTCTTCGAGGATTCGCTTCGACGGGCGGTACAGAGCCGGATCGGACGCGGACGGATTGATGTTTATATTAACAAGGAAAACAACGGCGAGTCTCAGGGTGCCGTGCTGAACCATGCCATGGTTCAAGCGTATTTACAGGCAGCCGAGGATTTGAAGTCATACGGAATCACGGGAGATCTGGCGGTGCGGGATATTTTGACGCTGCCAGATGTTCTTGTTACTCCGAGCGGACTTTCCATGGATGAAGCGCAGCAGAAGTTATGGAATGATGCGCTTCTTCAAGGTCTGGAACAAGCGCTTGAGGGTCTGGTCCAGATGCGCAGCAGAGAAGGCGCTTTTCTCGCGAAGGATATCGGGCAGAGGCTTGACCGCTTGCAGCAGCTGCACCGGGAGATGACCGAGCTTGCTCCGGAGGTTCCGGCCGAATACCGGAAGCGCCTGCGGCAGCGCATTGAATCTCTTGATGACGGATCGCTTGCTGTTGATGAACATATATTCGGAATGGAAGTCGCTCTGTTTGCTGAACGTTCCAATGTGGACGAGGAGTTGATTCGACTTCACAGCCATTTGGAACAATGCAGGGAGCTGCTTCTTCAGAAAAGCCCTGTAGGCCGTAAACTGGATTTTCTGATTCAGGAAATGAACAGAGAAGTCAATACGATTGGATCGAAAGCCAATCATCTGACTCTGGTAAACCGTGTTGTCGAAATGAAAGCGGAACTGGAGAAGATTCGTGAACAAGCCGCCAATGTGGAATAACCGCAGTTTCATCGGCAAGTAAGAGTCAAATGTATAGGGGGAGCAACCGCACTATGGCAATCAAACTTATTAATATTGGCTTCGGAAACATCGTATCGGCCAATCGGATCATCTCAATCGTGAGTCCTGAATCGGCTCCGATCAAGAGGATCATTCAAGAAGCACGGGACCGTCATATGCTGATTGATGCTACATATGGCCGAAGGACGCGGGCTGTTATCATTACCGATAGCGACCACGTGATTTTATCGGCCGTACAGCCGGAAACGGTGGCTCACCGTCTGTCCAGCAAAGATGACGACAACGACGAATAAGATGAGGAGTACTATGTCTAAAGGATTATTGATTGTATTGTCCGGTCCTTCGGGGGTTGGAAAGGGAACCGTCTGTACGGCACTTCGCAGCCGGGTTCCGGAACTGGTGTATTCGGTGTCGGCTACGACGCGTTCGCCGCGGCTCGGCGAGGTAAACGGCGTAAACTATTTTTTCAAAAGTCGGGAACAATTCATGGATATGATTGAGAACGACCAGCTTCTCGAATATGCGGAATACGTCGGGAACTATTACGGAACCCCGCGTGATTTTGTGGAAGAAACATTAGCCACCGGCAAGGATATTATACTGGAGATCGAAGTGCAAGGCGCGCTGAAGGTCAAGGAGAAGTTTCCGGACGGTATCTTTGTGTTTCTGATGCCGCCGTCGCTGGACGAACTGAAAGATCGGATCCAGGGCCGGGGGACAGAGAGTCAGGCCACGATCGACCACCGCATGTCCGTAGCTGTTGACGAAATCAATCTGCTGCAGCATTATGATTATGCCGTAGTGAACGATGAAATCAATCTTGCTTGCGAGAGAATACAATCTATCATTATAGCCGAACATTGTAAGGTGAGAAAGTAAGCAGTCTTTTCATAGACGGCGTAAACTTTCAAGTAAATAAAGAAGAGGTGCTTCGACTGTGTTATATCCATCCATTGATGAAATGATGAATAAAGTGGACAGTAAATATTCTCTTGTGGTTGCGGCTTCCCGCCGTGCACGCCAATTGCGTGAAGGAGAAGTCAGCGAGTTGAAACATCCGAAATCCCATAAGTTCGTCGGTGTCGCTCTGGAAGAAATCTATGGCGATTACGTGAAGATTGAGCGTGGAGAGGACTAAGGCTTTTTTTCAACATTCGAATACCATGCGTTAGCGCGCGAAAATGTGACAACCGAAAGGTTGTTATTTTTTTGAGAAGATATGAAAGTACAGCCTTCATACAAATGGAAAGCGGGGGATTGTCATGTTGAACGGAAAAGTCGTCGTACTTGGCGTTACAGGTGGCATTGCCGCGTATAAAGCAGCGACTTTATGCAGCAGGCTTGTCCAGAGGGGAGCGGATGTGCATGTTATCATGACGGAATCCGCCAAGCAGTTCATTCCGGAATTAACGCTGCAGACGCTGACCAAAAACCCGGTTTATAGCGATACTTTTGACGAAAGGGACCCCTCGGTCGTCTCGCATATCCACTTGGCCGACCTGGCCGATCTGGTGCTGATTGCTCCGGCGACGGCCAATGTCATCGGCAAGATGGCACATGGCCTGGCGGATGACATGCTGACCACGACGCTGCTTGCGACCACGGCTCCTGTCATGATCTCGCCGGCGATGAACGTGCATATGTACACGCATCCGGCCGTCATGGCCAACATGGAGACGCTGGTTTCCCGCGGGGTGTCCATGATTGAACCCGGAGAGGGACTTCTGGCATGCGGATACGTCGGTAAGGGACGGATGGAGGAGCCCGATACGATCGTGGATGTGGTTGAACGGTTTTTCCAAGGGCGCGCAGCCGAGTCCGCGGCGTCGAATCAGGACATGGAAAGCGGCTCGACAGGCATATTGCACGGCAAAAAAGTGGTTGTCACGGCCGGCGGTACGATAGAGCGCATAGATCCGGTCCGTTATATCACGAATGATTCCTCCGGAAAAATGGGATTTGCGATTGCTAAAGCTGCCAAGCAGCTGGGAGCGGACGTCCACCTCATTGCGGCTCATACCGATGAAGCCCCGCCAGCGGGGATTCCTGCCGAGAGAGTGGAGTCGGCCCAGGATATGTACGAAGCGGTGCAGCGCGTGTTCGATACGAGCGATATCGTGGTTAAGGCAGCGGCGGTCGCCGATTATCGTCCTGCGGAGGCCGCGACGTCAAAGATCAAGAAGCGCGGGGAAACGATGACGCTGGATCTTGTCAAGACCACGGATATCCTGGAAAGTCTGGGACGCCAAAAGACCTCCCAGTTCTTGATCGGATTTGCCGCCGAGACGGATACGGTAGAGCAGTTCGCCAGGGAAAAGCTGAAACGCAAAAATTGCGACCTGATCGTTGCCAATGATGTTACGCAGGAAGGCGCCGGCTTTGGCACGGACACGAACAGCGTCCATATATTCGATGCAGAAGGGCTGGTCCTGCAACTGCCCGTGATGTCCAAGGAGGAAGTGGCCTTGAGGCTGTTAACGCTGGCAGCCGAACGGTTGACCGGGAGGTTATCCTGATGGAAATGGCCCGCGTGATTGTGGACGTGCCGTCCAAGGATACGGACCGTCCGTTTGATTATCTGATTCCGGAGGAGCTCCGGCCATGGGTCGAGGTAGGCAGCCGGGTCGGCGTGCCGTTCGGTCACCGTACGCTTCAGGGATTCGTGGTTTCGCTGCATCCCCGGCCCGAGATGGATACGGCCAAAATGAAGCCGATTCAGGAAGTCCTCGATGTGATGCCGCCGCTCTCGCCTGAGCTGATTGAGCTTGGAGAATGGATGAAAGAGCGGTATGCATGCCGTTATATATCCGCTCTTCAATCGATGCTGCCAACGGCGCTGAAGGGAAAAGCCGAGCGGTATATTTCCCTTGGCGAGCCGGATGCGGGCTTGTCGGATGAAAGCGGCGGATTATTCGGGCTCCTGCCGGAAAGCGAATTGGAGCAGGAGATCATCCGGTTTGTCAGTCAGCGAGTCGAGGTGTCGCTCCAACAGTTAACGCGAGCGTTTCCGGATGCGGCAGCCACCGTAAAAGCGCTGATCGGCCGGGGGCGGTTAAGCGAATTCCAGCAAATCAAGGACAAGCTGCAGAAAAAAACGATGAAAGCGGTAGAGCTTGCCGTTTCGAGCGAGGAAGCGCATGCGGCGCTGGCTTCGTTTCCGGCTAAGGCTCAGCGGCAGAAGGAAGTGCTCCAATATATCGTAGAGATGGAGGACTTCCTGCCGGTATCGCAGAAGGATCTGCTGCAGACGCTCGGCGTCACCGCAGGCACCGTGAAGGCGCTGGCCGACAAGGGGTTGATTACCCTTGAGGATGTCGAAGTGTTCCGCGACCCGTACCGGGGACGGCACTTTACGCCCAGCGCCCCGCTGGCGCTCACGCCGGAGCAGCAGGCGGTGTACCGGAGCATCGTGCGCAAGCTGGATGAACGCAAGCACGGCGCGTTTCTCCTGCACGGGGTGACGGGCAGCGGCAAGACCGAGATCTACCTGCAGACCATTCAGCGCTGCTTGGATCAGGAGCGTCAGGCGATTGTCCTGGTGCCCGAAATATCGCTCACGCCCCAAATGGTGGAGCGGTTCAAAGCCCGCTTCGGCGACCGCGTGGCCGTCATGCACAGCCGGCTTTCGGATGGTGAGCGCTACGATGAATGGCGCAAAATTAGGGAAGGCCGGGCTTCGGTTGTCGTGGGAGCACGATCGGCGGTGTTTGCGCCGTTTGACCGACTTGGCCTTATTATTATGGATGAAGAGCATGAAAGTTCATATAAGCAGGAAGAAACGCCGAAGTACCATGCCAGGGACGTGGCGATTCACCGTGCCTCGCTGACAGGCGCAGCCGTCATTCTGGGCTCGGCAACGCCTTCGCTTGAAAGCTACCATGCGGCGAGATCGCAGGCTCAGGATGATTTTGCTCCGCATCTGCTGGAGATGCCGAGCCGTGCGCTGGGCAACCAGCTGCCGGCTGTTCAGGTCGTGGATATGCGGGAGGAGCTCCGGGAAGGGAATCGCTCCATGTTCAGCCGCTCCCTGCATGCCGCGATTTCGGCGCGGCTGGAACGCGGAGAACAAACGGTGCTGCTGCTGAATCGGCGGGGGTATTCCACTTTCGTGATGTGCCGGAGCTGCGGATATGTGGCAGGCTGTCCGGAATGCGATATTTCGCTGACCTACCATCAGAAATCGAACAATCTGCGCTGCCATTATTGCGGGTACGCCGCACAGGCCCCGGAGGTATGCCCGGATTGCGGGAGCGAGCATATACGCTATTTCGGTACGGGCACGCAGCGTGTCGAGGAAGAATTGGCCAAGCTGTTCCCCGGCATTCGCGTCATTCGGATGGACGTGGACACGACGACCGAGAAGGGCTCCCACGAGAAGCTGCTGAAGCAGTTTCGGGATAAAAAGGGCGACGTGCTGCTTGGAACCCAAATGGTCGCCAAAGGCCTGGATTTCCCGGATGTCACCCTGGTCGGCGTCATTACGGCCGATTCGGCGCTGAATCTGCCCGACTTCCGGGCGGCCGAGAAGACGTTTCAGCTGCTGACCCAGGTGGCCGGAAGAGCGGGACGCCATCAGCTGCCGGGTGAAGTGGTCATCCAATCCTACACGCCCGAGCATTATTCGATTATTCATGCAAGCAGCCATGATTATTTATCCTTCGTCAAGGATGAGCTGAAGCACCGCAAAGCGCTCCATTATCCGCCGTACTGCAGGCTGATTCTGGTGACGCTGTCGCATGAACAGCTGCCGCTGCTCGTACGACTGGCAGAGAATTTTGCCGCCGCCATCAAAAGCGAATCCGACCGCCGGGGATGGTTCGGAAGCCTGGACCGGTTCGACGCAAGCGCGCTCGATATCCTGGGTCCGGTGGCTTCCCCCATTCCGCGGTTAAAAAATAGATACAGATTTCAATGTATGATAAAATGGCGGGGAACGATGGATGCTGTCTCGCTGGTGCGTTCGGTTGCCGAGAAGCTTCAGGATTCGGCGCGGGACGGCAAGCTCCAAATCAGTATTGACGTTGATCCGCAAATGTTAATGTAATAACGCATATAATGATGAAAAGCACAAGGATGGTGTCGTAGACATGGCGATTCGTATTATCGTTAAAGAACCGGATGAGGTTCTTCATAAAAAGGCAAAGGAAGTTACCAAAATTACGCCGAACGTTCAAAAGCTCCTGGATGATATGGCTGATACCATGTACGATGCGGAAGGCGTCGGGCTGGCCGCGCCGCAGGTCGGCATACTGAAGCGCCTGATTGTTATCGATGCGGGCGATGAGCACGGCTTGATCAAGATGATCAATCCGGAGATCGTGGAGAGCGAGGGCGAGCAATTCGGGCCGGAAGGCTGCCTGAGTATTCCGGGATGGAACGGGGATGTTCGACGTGCGGAGAAAGTAACGGTTAAGGGGCTTGACCGCGAAGGCAATGAGCTTGTCATTACGGGTACAGGGCTGCTTGCGCGAGCATTTCAGCATGAAATCGATCATCTGAACGGGGTGCTGTTTACGGAAATCGCCGACCGGGTGTATGAGTATGTTCCGGAACAGCCGAGAAGTGAGTTGGAGAACCGATGAATATCGTATTTATGGGCACCCCCGCCTTTGCAGTACCCAGTCTGGAAATGCTGATTGCCGAAGGATACACGATAGCTGCCGTCGTAACGCAGCCTGACCGTCCGCAGGGGCGCAAAAAAGTGCTGACCCCGACGCCGGTCAAGGAAGCCGCCCTTCGTCACGGCATCCCTGTCCTGCAGCCGCAGCGACTGCGGAATCCGGAAGCCGTGGCCGAATTGGCCGCATATAAACCCGATCTGATCGTCACGGCCGCGTACGGCCAAATCCTGCCGAAATCGGTATTGGATATGCCGGCGCTTGGCTGTCTGAACGTCCATGGCTCGCTGCTCCCCGCTTATCGGGGAGGAGCGCCGATTCAGCGGAGCATCATCAATGGAGAGTCCGTCACAGGCATCACGCTGATGTATATGGCGGAGGGACTCGACACCGGGGACATGATCGCCCGCACCGAGGTCCCTATTGAAGACGACGATACGGCTGGAACCATGTTCGAGAAGCTGAGCCAAGCCGGCGCGGAGCTGCTTCGGCGGGAGCTGCCGCGGCTCGTGAAGGGCAAGGTGGAGGCCGAGCCTCAGGATGATTCGAAGGCAACGTATGCTCCGAATCTGAGCCGGGATGACGAGAAGATCGACTGGAGCCGCACTTCCCGCGAAATCTACGATCAGATTCGCGGTCTGGTTCCTTATTCCGGCGGGTTCACGCTGTGGAACGGCGAAGTGTTTAAAGTATGGGCAGCGGCTAAGCCGGACAGCGCCCAGAAGCCATCTGGCGACGCGCAGCCCGGGACCGTGCTTGAGCTGCAGGAGAAAGGGATCGTCGTGAAAACAGGCGACGGTACGCTGACGCTGCTTACGGTTCAGCCCAGCGGCAAAAAGGCAATGGATGCGGCGCAATTCGTCCGCGGGACGAGCCTGACGGCCGGGACGGTGCTGTCGTGAGCGGAAACCGCAGCCCGAAGGGACGCCTGGACTCTCCCCGGGAGCTGGCGATGAATGTATTGACTCAGGTTGAGCAGGAGGGGGCGTACAGCAATCTCCTGCTTAACTCCGCTCTGCAGAAGTCCTCGCTTGCCAAGAGCGACGCGGGACTAGCCACGGAGCTGATCTACGGCACGATCTCGCGGCTGAACACACTTGATTATTTTTTGGACAAGTTTGTCAACAAAGGGGTGCGGAAACTTCAGCCTTGGGTAAGGGCGCTGCTTCGCATCAGCCTTTATCAGATCGTGTACCTGGATCGGATCCCGGACCATGCGGTTGTCAGCGAGGCCGTTAATCTGGCGAAGCGCCGCGGGCATCAAGGGATCTCCGGCATGGTGAACGGGGTGCTTCGGAATATTTTGCGTCAGAAGGAAACCCTGGCCATACCGGAGGATATGACGGACGCCCAGCGCATTTCCCTTCTGCATTCCCATCCGCAGTGGCTGGTGGAGCGCTGGATTTCCCAGTACGGTACGGAGGCAACAGAGGCGATCTGTGCCGCAAACAATGAACCACCGGCTGTCAGCGTGAGGGTGAACACCACGATGATCAGCCGCGATGACATGCTGAAATTAATGGGCAGCCATGGCCTGGATGCCTCCCCATCGTCGGTTAGTCCCTACGGGATTGTCGTTAAGGGCGCGGGCAATATGGCCTTGACCGATTGGTATCGTGACGGGATGATCTCGATCCAGGACGAAAGCTCGATGCTCGTGGCCGAGGCCGTTCAGCCCGAGCCGGGCATGCGCGTGCTCGATTGCTGCGCGGCCCCGGGCGGAAAGAGCGCCCATATGGGCGAGCTGATGAAGGACGAGGGCAGCATCGTCGCCAACGATATTCATGTCCATAAAGGGAAGCTGGTATCGGATCAAGCCAGTCGTTTGGGGCTGGACAGCATTTCGATCGTGACGGGGGATGCGCTGGATTTGGCAGACCGCTTCGAGTCTGCGTCTTTTGACCGAATTTTGCTGGATGCTCCCTGCTCGGGCCTTGGCGTGATCCGGCGCAAGCCGGATCTGAAGTGGGGCAAGTCCCAGGAGGACATCCATGAGATTGCGGCGCTGCAGCTCAGGCTGCTGGAGTCGGTCTCGACCTTGCTGCGTCCCGGAGGGATCTTGGTATACAGCACGTGTACGATTGAACCGATGGAGAATGAAGGCGTGGTATCTGCTTTTCTGGAAGGCCACTCCGAATTTGCCATTGCTGAAGACGGCCTTGGAGCCTTAAGCCGGCTGGGCGAGAATTCGCTTGCGCGAGGCGGCGGCATTCAAATCCTGCCCCAGCACTATCACAGCGACGGCTTTTACATTGCCAGACTCGGCAGACGTTCCTCTTAAGGGCGCTTGCCGCCATGACTATAGTCGTATCCCGCCTATGCCGGCGGGTTTTCCTCTTTTACCGTCTCTTTTATTTATGTTAGAATAGGAAGAATGAAAAAAGAGATGCATATGAATGAAATAGGGAGCGTTCGGAAGAATGCTGGCCGGACATCCTTTAAACTAGACAGGTGTGGTGAGAATGAAACCTTTTATATATGATTATTCACTGGAAGAGCTTCAAGCATGGGCTCAAGAGAACGGGGAGCCCGCGTTTCGGGGAACCCAGATTTATGACTGGCTGTACGTGAAGCGGGTGAACGACTTCGCGGAAATGACGAATCTGTCCAAAGAGCTTCGGGCCAAGCTGGAGCAGGAATTCAGCTTCGTGACCCTGACGGAGATCACCAAGCTGGAATCCAAGGACGGAACGGTCAAGTTTCTGTTCGGCCTTCATGATGACCATGCCATCGAGACCGTCATCATGCGGCATAACTACGGCAACAGCATCTGCGTTACGACGCAGGTCGGCTGCCGTATCGGATGTACGTTCTGCGCATCCACGCTGGGAGGCTTGAAGCGAAACCTGACCTCCGGCGAAATCGTAGCCCAGGTGGTTCAGGCACAGAAGATTCTCGATAAAACGGGAGAACGCGTCAGCAGCATCGTGATCATGGGTTCAGGGGAACCGTTTGAGAACTATGAGGCGACCATGAAGTTCCTGCGCACGATGATCCATGAAAAAGGATTGAATATCGGCCAACGCCACATTACCGTATCGACGAGCGGCATTGTGCCTAACATCTATAAATTCACCGAAGAGGATACCCAGATTAATCTGGCCATCTCCATTCATGCGCCGAACGATAAGCTGCGCTCCAAGCTGATGCCCGTGAACCGCCGGTTCCCGTTTGACGACGTGATTGAATCGCTTCGTTATTACCAGGCTAAAACCGGACGCCGCATTACGTTTGAATACGCCTTGATCGGCGGAGTGAATGATCAGGTGGAGCATGCCGAAGAGCTTGCGGACGTCATCAAGGATATGAACTGCTTCGTCAATCTGATTCCGGTTAACCATGTGCCGGAACGGAAATATGTTCGCACATCGCGTAACGATATTTTCAAATTTCAACGTGCGTTAGCAGACAAGGGGGTCAATGTGACCATCCGTCGTGAACAAGGCCATGATATCGCTGCCGCTTGCGGCCAGCTGCGGGCCAAGCATATGGAGTTGAGGTGAGAAGATTTGATCAAGACGGTTCATGTAAGCCATGTGGGACGCGTTCGTCCTGTTAATGAAGATTCGGTATTTGTTAGCACATTAGAGCATGGCTATACCTTGGGTGTGGTTGCCGACGGCATGGGAGGTCACCTTGCGGGCGACACCGCCAGCCGGCTTGCGGTAGATACCGTGGCCGCGGATTTGTCCTCTTTGGAGCAGGACATGTCCATGGACGGCGTTCGGGCTGCGCTTGGCGATGCCATATTGCACGCTAATGCAGTTATCTATCAGGAAGCCTCGGCAGATGAGCGGCTTCACAATATGGGCACGACGATCGTAGCGGTGCTGCTGCGAGGCTCCGAAGGTTATATCGGGCATATCGGAGACAGCCGGGCTTACAAAGTCGTTCCCGGACAAGTCATTCGGCTCACGGATGATCACACATTGGTTAATGAGCTTTTTAAGAGTGGTCAGATTACGGAAGATCAACTGGAAACCCATCCCCGGAAAAATGTATTAAGCCGGGCACTTGGAACGGATGTGGACGTGACGGTTGAGCTTACGCCGGTTACGCTCGGGGAAGGCGAAGTGTTGCTGCTATGCAGTGACGGACTCAGCAACCGGGTCAGCCGCGAGCTGATCGGTCAAATTTCCGGTTCACTTGAACTTCCTCTGGAAGAAAGAGCGGATCGCCTGCTTCAACTGGCACTTCTCGCTGGCGGTGAGGACAACATCACAGTCGCAATGTTTGAACATCAAGAAGAGGTTGTCGGGCAACGTATAAAGGGGTGGGATTCATGATCGGACATGAATTGGCTGGTCGTTATAAGATTATTGAACGCATCGGCGGCGGCGGCATGGCGCTGGTCTACAAGGCTCAGGATATTTTGCTGAACCGGAACGTAGCGATCAAAGTGCTGCGCCAGCAGTTTGTGCACGACGAGGAGTTTATTCGCCGTTTTCGGCGTGAGGCACAATCGGCGGCTTCATTGTCGCATTCCAACGTGGTTAGCATCTACGATGTGGGCCAAGAGGAAGATGTGCATTACATCGTCATGGAATATATCGAAGGTCAGAATTTGAATGAAATCATTAAAGAACGGGCGCCGCTGCAGGTCGAAGAAGCCGTGCGGATTGCGACCCAGATCTGCGATGCATTGGGGCATGCCCATCATAACCAGATTATTCACCGCGATATTAAACCGCATAACATTCTGATTGGCCGTAACGGGAGGGTCAAAGTAACCGACTTTGGCATTGCCAGGGCGGTCACGTCGACAACCATTACGCAGACAGGCTCCGTTGTGGGTTCTGTGCATTATTTCTCGCCGGAGCACGCCAAGGGCGTCGTGACGGGCGAGAAATCGGATTTATACTCACTTGGTATCGTGTTATATCAAATGCTCACGGCCCGTCTTCCTTTTCTGGGCGAGAGTCCGATCAGTGTCGCACTGAAGCATCTGCAGGAGGAATTTGACGAGCCGAGGGAAGTAAACCCGCTCATTCCTCAAAGCGTGGAGAACATCATCCTGAAGTCCATGCGCAAAAATCCGGAGGAGCGTTACCAGTCCGCGGAAGAAATGATGGACGACCTCGAGACGTGTTTGATGCCGATGCGCCTCAATGAGCCGAAGATGGAGTTCGAGGACGATGCCGATTCTACCCTGGTCATGCCGGCGCTCAAAACGATGCAGCGCAGCAGCCAGCATCCTCATGACCAAGATGACGACTCGGATGACGATGAGTTTGAGGAAAAGCCAACCGGCAAACAGAAGAAAAAGTGGGTCAAGCCGACCATCATTATCGGCTCGGTGCTCCTGTTCCTCGGCCTGATGTTAGGCGTCGTCATGTATGTGAACAATATGCTGGAGGTGCCGGAGGTTAAGGTGCCGCCAGTTGTAGGCATGACGGAGGAGGAAGCGATCCGCGAGCTAGAGGCCCAAGGTTTGACGGTGAATGAGGAAGTCATTCGCGAATATAAACCGAATGTGGATGAAGGCGTCGTGTTTGCACAGGACAAGGAACCAGAGACCATGCTGAAGAAGGGCTCACCGGTTCAATTGTCGGTCGGGGATGCGAAGCCGCTTGAAAAAATGCCGGACCTCTCGGGAAAGACATTTGATCAGGCAGTTGAGATCCTGATAAATATGGGCATCAAGAAAAACGCTATTAAACAGTCCTCTGAAAACAATGATACTGTACCTGCTGATCAGATATTTGATCAGAGCCCTTCTGCTGAATCCGAAATTAATCCTGAACAGGTGGAGGAGGTTCGTCTCACGATCAGCAAAGGGAAGCAGACGGTCAATATGCCGAGCTTGATCGGAATGGACAAAGACAAAGCGGTTGCTACCATCGAATCCTTCGGCCTTAAGGTTGGAGCGATAAAGGAGAAACCCAGCTTCGAAGTGAAGAAGGGCGAGGTCATGGAGCAATGGCCGTATGAGCCTAATGTTCCTGTATCACCTAACTCTGAAATCACGCTGTTCGTCAGCTCCGGCTATCCTTCGGACGCGCTTGAGTATAATTACAGCGTACCGGTGTCGCCGAGCGCCGAAGGACAAGAAAGCAAAATCCGGGTGGTCTTCAGCGACGCGCTGGGAGACAACCAGGAAGCTGTAAACAAGACCATTACGACTTCCGAAATGGTACCCGTTAAGCTGCTGCTTGCTCCCGACAAACACGCGACGGTCATGATATTCCGTGACGGCCGCCAGGTGGATACGTACAGCGTAAGCTACACCGACGTCAAGAACGGAACGGTGCCGCAGCCGACCTTTGAGCAGCCGCCTGAGCAACCTGATGTACCGGTGGATACCAACCCGGATGAAGGAAATGGCGATGACGGTTCGAATGAGGAAGATGATGCGGCCTACCACTGGGACAACGGCAACGGCAAGGGCCGTGGCAAAGGCAAAGACAAAGACAACGATTAGAAACAAGTCATGAGAACACTACATTTCAACAAGAAAGGTGAGGCCTATTATATGCTAGAGGGACTGATCGTGAAGGCACTAAGCGGATATTACTATGTCAAACCACTGCAGGATGGCAACATTATATCCGGGGAGGACCCAGCGGTTCAATGCAGAGCCCGCGGCATTTTCAAAAAGAAAGGCATCTCTCCGCTCGTTGGAGATCGCGTGAAGTATTCATTGACTGAGAATGGGGAGGGGACCGTGGATGAAATACTTCCACGGTCTTCCCAATTAATTCGCCCGCCGGTCGCAAACGTCGACTTGGCGGTGCTGTTGTTTTCAGTCAAGGAACCGGACTTGAGCCTGCATCTGCTGGACAAGTTCCTGGTACATATTGAGCATTCGGGTCTTGAGGCGTTGATCTGCCTGACGAAGCAGGACCTTGCTGACGACTCGGATGATGTATTGGTGCAGGTCAAGCGCCAGTACGAAGAAATCGGATACGAAGTGCTTATAACCAGCTCCTTGCAAGGCATCGGTACCGAAGAGGTCAAGGACCGCCTGGCCGGTCGAATCAGCGTATTCTCCGGTCAATCCGGCGTCGGCAAATCGTCTCTGCTCAATGCGTTGATGCCGGGTCTCTCGCTGGAGACCAGCGAAATCAGCCTGCGCCTTGGCCGCGGCCGGCATACCACGCGCCATGTGGAGCTGATTGAGCTTGATAACGGAGGCTATGTTGCCGATACGCCAGGCTTTAGCCAGCTGGATTTCCTGGAGCTGGGTGTCGAGGAGCTGTCCACCTGTTTCAAGGAGTTTGCCTCTTATGCGGCTGAATGCAAATTCAGAGGCTGCAGTCACATGCAGGAGCCTGGCTGTCGGGTGATTCAAGCCAAAGAAGATGGAAATATCCTGGCAAGCCGTTATGGGCATTACGTGGACTTTTATACAGAGATGAAAGACAAGAAGCGGAGGTACTGAATCATGATAAAAATTGCGCCATCCATATTGTCGGCGGACTTTGCAAAGCTGGGGCAGGAAATTAAGGAAGCCGAAGCGGGCGGAGCCGACTGGATTCATGTGGACGTCATGGACGGGCATTTCGTGCCGAATATTACCCTGGGGCCGCCGATCGTCCAAGCGATCAGACCGCATACGGGCCTGACGCTCGACGTGCATCTGATGATCGAACAGCCGGAGCTGTATATTGCGGACTTCGTCAAGGCAGGAGCCGACTTGATCACGGTTCATGCCGAGACCTGCCCGCATCTTCATCGCGTCATCCATCTCATTAAAGAGCATGGCGTAAAGGCCGGCGTCGCGATTAATCCGGCCACGCCAGCCCATGTCCTTCAGGAAGTGCTTCCTGACGTGGACTTGGTGCTGGTGATGACCGTAAATCCCGGCTTCGGCGGACAGGCATTTATCGAGCGGACCGTAAGCAAGATTGCGCAGCTGCGTGAGTGGATTTCAAACTCCGACAATCCGAATATCCATATCGAAGTGGATGGCGGCATTACGGCGGAGACAGCGCCGCTCGTGGTGGAAGCGGGAGCGGATGTCCTGGTTGCGGGCAGCGCGGTCTTCGGCAAGCCGGATCGGGGGGCGGCCATTGCCCAAATCCGCGACAGCGTAACATCTTGACCTCAGAACGTGAGCACGGGATGCATAGGGCGGGGGATTCCCGCATAAATATGGTTACATGAGCTGGGTTCTCATGTAGCCTTTTTTGTCTGTGTTCACATCTAAGGGCTTGGTGCATAACATAATCTAGGAAGGCATGAGAATGATGGGGAGGGTGAGACATGAAATTCTATACGTTCAAGCTGCCGAAGTTTTTGGGAGGTTTTGTGAAGGCCATCTTAAATACGTTTCACAAGAGCTGACAGCTTGTCCCGGCGTAACAAAACCTCCGCCTGGGACCGGCGCCGCCAGCCGGTTTACGGGGGATGAGGCAAGAGAAGAGCACTCCGATAGAGCGCATGGAGGACATACCGCATCTTGTATGCGGAAGTTTTTCTTGCGGTATAAGAAAGCCAATGCGCGCAAGGCCTCTGCCGCTTTCTTGTATCATGAGAAGAGTGTCTAGCGACGTACTTATCGATGACAGACCGCGTTCGACCGGAAGTTTTTCTTGCGATATAAGAAAGCGGAAGTTCGGCTCTTTCATTTTTCTTATATCTAAATAAAAAAAGCACCTGTTATCTGCTCAGGGTGCTTTTTGTTTAGGTGAAGAATATGTATCTAAACGCAAGAAAAACTTCCTTGTCCCGGATCGCCCACAAATGGTGCCTGGAGATTTAGAAGTTTTTCTTCATATAACGAGATGATTATACGCGAGTCACTTTACCGGATTTCAAAGCGCGAGTGCTGACGTATACACGTTTTGGCTTGCCATCCACCAAAATGCGAACCTTTTGAACGTTGACACCCCAAGAACGCTTGTTGTGGTTGTTAGCGTGAGAAACATGGTTACCACTGCTTGGTTTCTTGCCTGTTACATAACATTTGCGAGCCATTCATTACACCTCCTTGTTCCTAACCCTGCATGAAACAATACTTAAATATAATATCACAGTAAAAATTGCTCCGTCAACTGCCCTAAAAACATTTATTTCTCTTTCTCATTATAGTACAATGTTGATTAGTCCATAATATTTCCGAAGATCTGTATATTGTGGGCCGATCGGCATGTTCCCATGAGGTTTGGAGCAGCCGAATAACGTAGAGGACGAGAGGGTAGCCCATCAAGATGGTATGATCCATTTAATCATGCAAGTCTATTATTTACTGGTTGGGCATTTCGTCAGCTATAAGCTATGAAATAGATATGAAATTTACGACAAGTAGTGTTATGGGTATCAAGCCAGGAAGGGGAATTCTCATTGAGTAAGCGTTCTTTGAATGGAACAGAATTTACCGCTATGGTCCTTGCCGGAGCGGAGCAGCTGCAGCAGCATGCAGAACACGTCAATTCCCTGAATGTGTTCCCGGTGCCGGACGGCGACACGGGGACCAACATGAATTTGACGATGACGGCAGGCGTTGCAGAACTGAAGAGTAAGTACTCGGAGTCCGTCGGGCATAGTGCCGGTGTGCTGTCCAAGGGGCTTCTGATGGGAGCCAGAGGGAACTCGGGGGTGATCCTGTCCCAGTTGTTCCGTGGTTTCAGCCGGTATGCGGCACCTTATACAGAACTTAATTCTCATCAATTCGCCGCAGCGCTGCAGACAGGCGTGGAAGCTGCGTATAAAGCTGTCGTAAAGCCTGTGGAAGGCACCATCCTGACCGTAGCTAAAGAAGCGGCCAAACATGCCGTTTATTTTTCGCGCCGCAGCAACGATATCGTGGAGCTGATGGAGCAGGTGCTGGCCAAAGCCAAAGAAACGCTGTCCCAGACGCCGGATATGCTTCCCGTGCTGAAGCAGGTTGGCGTTGTGGACTCGGGCGGGCAAGGCCTGGTGTACATCTACGAGGGTTTCTTGCAAGCGTTGAAAAAAGACGGCGCGTCCGGATCCTTCGCTTCTGCGGAAGGACAAGCAGAACAGAGCAGCGCGGCACCGGCCTATCATGCGGTTCCCGATTTCTCGGCGGTTCAAGCTCCGGCTTCGGCCCAATCCCGACTGTCCACAGAGGACATTGAATTTTTATACGACATGGAATTCTTTATTAATAGGCAGCTTGGAGAGGGAACGAGTGCGGACTTTGATGAAGATAAGTTCCGGAAAGCGCTTGCATTGAACGGTGATTCCATCATTGTCATTGCCGATGACGAGACGATCAAAGTGCATGTCCATTCCAAGGCGCCGGGCGAAGTGTTGAATTTGGCCCTCATGTATGGAGAGATCACCCAGATTCACATATTGAATATGCGCGAGCAGCACCGCGACTTGCTGACAACGGGAATGGATATCGCGCCGATGCCCGAGCTGTTTGCGGATATTCCGGCAGAGACCGTGACGCCGGAAGCACCGGCAGTTCCTCCGGCGGACGAGATCGCGCCGTACGGGTTCATTGCGGTTTCGTCAGGGGAAGGCATTTCCGATATATTCAAGAGCCTGGGCGTCGACGTCGTTCTCTCCGGGGGACAGACGATGAACCCGAGCACCGAGGATTTCGTCAATGCGATTTCTTCGATCTCGGCCCAGCAGATTTATATTCTGCCGAACAACTCCAACATCGTGCTTGCTGCCGAGCAGGCCAGAGAGCTTCTCGAAGGCGAGCGCAGCGTAACGGTCATCCCGAGCAAGACGATTCCGCAGGGAATCGCGGCAGCATTTGCTTTCCAGGAAGACGAGAATGCGGATATGAATACCGACAACATGCTGGATGCCATCACTCGCGTGCAATCGGGGCAGGTCACCTATGCCGTGCGGGACACAACAATTGATGATCTCGAGATCAAGGCTGGCCAGTTCATCGGTATCCGCAATTCCAATATCGTGGCAGCGAACGAGGATCTGATTACGACATCCCAGGATTTGCTGGGTAAAATGCTGGAATCCGGCGATGAAATCGTAACGCTGCTTACCGGCGCTGACGCAACCGAGGAATCGACCAGCGCACTCACGGAGTGGCTGGGCGAGCAGTACCCTAACGCGGAGGTTGAGGTACATTACGGCGGACAGCCGATCTATTCCTATCTGTTCTCCGTGGAGTCTTGATAGATAGATAAACTTACGCAGCATGCGGTCTGTCTTCGGAGAAAGTATGCCGATAGAGTTTTTTTCATAACGCTTTGATATTATGCATGGTACATTTTTAGGAGGGGTTCCGGTGAATAAGACCGTTATTGTGACAGACAGCACAGCGGATATTCCGGCAGACCTGGCGAAGCAACACAACATTCATATTGTGCCGCTGAGACTTATGTTCGGGGAAGATACGTTTTTGGACGGAGTGGAAATCACGCCGGGAGAGTTCTATAAAAAGCTGGTGCAATCGCCTCAGCTTCCGACGACCTCCCAGCCTTCGCCCGCAGATTTTGTGGCTGTGTATGAGTACATACTGGAACAGCACCCAGGCTGCTCCATTGTGTCCATTCACATCTCATCCGGCCTGAGCGGAACGTATCAGTCCGCCTTGCTTGCAACCTCTCTTATTGAAGGAGAAGCGGATATTACCGTATGGGATTCCAAATCGGCCTCCTACGGTTTCGGGTTATTCGTGGTTCATGCAGCGAAGCTCGCGCAAGAAGGGGCCGCTGTTTCGGATATTCTTTCATCGCTCGAGGACCTTCGTTCCAAGCGCCGCCTCTACTTCTTGGTAGACACGCTGGAATATTTGCAGAAGGGCGGACGAATCGGCAAGGCGTCGGCCGTGCTCGGTACGCTGCTTAACATTAAGCCGATTTTGTCCATTGACGGCGAAGGGATTATCTTTCCGGTAGACAAGGTCCGGGGTCGGAAGAAAGCGACAGCTAAAATCATTGAGCTGTTTCAACAGGATCTATCCGGCGTGAAAAATATTAAAGTGGCTGTGGGTCATACAGCTGACCCTGCTCTGGTTGAGGATTTTCTGCAGCAGCTGTCCGCTGTGTTCACGATCGAGGAAACCGTATTCTCCGAGATCGGTCCGGTTATCGGTACGCACGTCGGACCGGGAACCATTGCAGCATATATATGGCCTGCTTAAGTGAGGTAGATGATATGAGTCTCAAACTCGATCAAATATCCGTCAGACAGATCAACGGCGTGAGCGCCCTGAAAGAGGGGGAGCTTCACGCCTTTGGCGTCTCTACGGTCAAGGATCTTTTGGAGTATTACCCTTTCCGGTACGAGGATTACCGGCTTCGGTCCTTAAGCGAAGTTAAGGACGGGGACAAAATCACCATTCAAGCCAAGATTGCGAGCGTGCCGGTTCTGCAGCGTTACGGGCGCAAATCTCGATTAACCTGCAAAATGCTGGCCGAAAACTGGATGTTCACGGCAACTTGGTTTAACCGGCATTTTCTGAAGGACCAGCTTACGGCTGGGCGGGAGATCGTGCTGACGGGCAAGTGGGACCAGCGCAGAATGCAGCTTACGGTGTCCGAATCCGAATTCCCGGACAAAGGAGCCTTCCGCAGCGGAACGCTGCAGCCGGTGTATTCCATCGGCGGAAAGATTACGCAATCCTGGATCCGAAAAACGATGGGACAGGCATTGGAGCAATACGGGGAGATGATTCCCGAGATTTTGCCGCAATCCCTGCTCCGAAAATATGATCTGATGCCCCGCAAAGCGGCGATTATGACGATTCATCAGCCTGTCGACTCCAGGGAAGGTCAGGAAGGGCGGCGCCGCATGGTGTACGAGGAGCTCTTCCTGTTCCAGTTAAAAATGCAGGCATTCCGGGCACTGAACCGGGGACGGATGGACGGGGTGGTACATACGGCCGACAATGCAACCATCCGGGAGTTCGTCCGCAGCTTCCCGTTTGAGCTTACCGATGCGCAGAAGAAGGTGGAGCTGGAGATTTTGCATGATATGCGCTCCCCTTACTGCATGAACCGTTTGCTGCAAGGGGATGTTGGCTCGGGTAAAACGATTGTTGCCGCCATCGCGTTGTTTACGACGGTCCGCTCGGGCTTCCAAGGCGCATTGATGGTGCCGACGGAGATTCTCGCCGAACAGCATATGCGTTCCCTGCAGAAACTGTTTGAACCCTTCGGCATTACGGTCGGGTTACTGACAGGCAGCGTAACGGGGAAGAAGCGGAAGGACCTGCTGGCTTCCTTGCAGATGGGGCTGACGGACATCGTCGTGGGCACCCATGCCCTTATCCAGGATGACGTCTACTTCCGGGAGCTGGGGCTCGTCGTGACGGACGAGCAGCACCGCTTCGGCGTGAATCAGCGAAGCGTTCTAAGGCGTAAAGGGTATAACCCGGACGTGCTCACGATGACGGCGACGCCGATCCCGCGGACGCTGGCTATTACCGCCTTCGGAGACATGGACGTGTCCACGCTGTCGGAGCGTCCGAAAGGGCGTATTCCCATTACGACCTATTGGGTCAAACATGAACTGATGGACCGCGTGCTCGGATTTATTTCCCGGGAAGTAAATCAGGGACGTCAGGCATATCTGATCGCCCCGTTGATTGAGGAATCGGACAAGCTGGACGTCCAGAATGCGATTGACCTGCATGTTCAGATGCAGCAAGCGTTCCCCGCATATTCCGTCGGACTTCTGCACGGCCGCATGACGCCGGCCGAGAAGGATGAGGTTATGCGCCAATTCTACAGCAATGAGGTTCAGCTGCTGATCTCCACGACGGTTGTTGAGGTTGGCGTTGACGTGCCGAACGCAACCCTGATGATCATTATGGATGCCGATCGCTTCGGCCTGTCCCAGCTGCACCAGCTTCGGGGCCGGGTAGGCCGTGGACAGCATGCTTCCTACTGTGTCCTGGTGGCTGATCCGAAGTCGGAAGTAGGTCAGGAGCGGATGCAGGTCATGACGGAAACCGAAGACGGCTTCGAGGTATCCCGGCGGGATCTGGAGCTTCGGGGACCGGGCGACTTTTTCGGTACGAAGCAGAGCGGGCTGCCGGAGTTCCGGCTGGCCGACATGGTCGCCGATTTCAAGGTAGTCGAAGAGGCTCGGGGCGATGCGGCGGCTCTCGTTAGCGACAGTTCCTTCTGGACGTCGCCGGAATATGAGCCGCTGCGCGACTTTTTGCAGCAGGAGAAGATCTTCCAGGGCGATATCATGGATTAATGGCATGAATCTGTTGGCACAATGGACAGACCTTCGTCATATACTCAAAAAGGGTAGCAGCATTTATGACTGGAGGTGCTTCAACATTGGGTTATCAGCAGTATGGCATTAGTCCGCAGCTGGTGGAGCGTATCAAGCTAAAAATGAAAAACCCGGCCATCAAGGAAAGAATCAAGGGACTGACTCAGGGCTTGACCAAAGCGGATCTTCAAAATAGCGCAAAAGTACATCAATTGATCCGGACGGCCAGCGGCATCTTGAATGAAAAGCTGAGCTCCGCACAGGAGCAGCAAATGGTTCAATTCGTGCTTGCGCAGCGCATCGATCCGAACAACACCTTCCATTTGATCAAGCTGTGGGGAATGTTTCGTTAACAACTGGATGACATCAAGGAATGACAAGCATAGAAGAAGCCCCTCTCGGGAGTGTTTTCTCCTAATGAGCAGGGGCTTTTGATATGGCTTGAGCAGGGATAAGGCGATCTTAGGCGGATTTCCGTTTAGAGGAGTCCTTCGCTTTGTGGTCTAACCGGCAGCGGCGAAGCCGGTATGCTGTGAAAAGCGCGGCAGTTGAAGAGAAATCCCAACCTTTTCGGAATATCTAGCTGCCCGTAATGGAGCGGATGCAATCTTCCGTGTCGTTCTTGACGGAGTTTACGGTTGTGCTTACCGGCACTGCCTGCATTTCCTCGGCGGGATAGGGTTTCAACAGCTCCTTGAGCGATTGCAGGTGGGAAGGGTGGTTCCCATGGGTATGGGAGGACGACTGCCGTTCAAGCCATAGCGCTTCGTCAGCGGGTCTTAGAATGACCGGCATCCGGTTATGGATCGGCTCCATGAGCCTGTTGGGCTCGGTCGTAATGACGGTACAGGTGCTCAGCTTTTCGCCCCCTGGGGTGATCCAGGTGTCGTACAGGCCGGCCATGCTGAATATTTTGCCGTTCTTCAATCCAATGCGAAAGGGCTGCTTGCCATTGCCGTTTTTCTGCCATTCGTAAAAACCGTCTGCAGGAATCAGGCATCTTTTCCGATAAAAGGGCATCCTATAGGCAGGCTTGTCTTCCAGCGTTTCACTGCGGGCATTGATCATTTTGGCTCCGCCCGAGGAATCCTTTGCCCAGGAAGGGACAAGCCCCCATTGCAGCTGCCCGATCCGGTTGGTGCTCCCGTCATGGATAATGGCCGTGACCATCTGCGTAGGCGCGATGTTGTACCTGGGAACGTGAAAGGGAGAGACCGATTCGGGATCCGTAAGATACCTGGTCATCAGCTCTTCCCAAGTAACGGTGAGCGTAAAACGTCCGCACATCGTTTCAAGGCCTCCTCTCATTCGAGCCGCTTTAGATCAGAACATCGACTTATGCTGGCATTCCCGACGGAATGGCCATATAAGGATGACGGCTCGTTTGTGTTTGAGTATATCAAATATTGCACAACTTACCAAAAGGGTCCGGCGCTCAGCCGGGCCGAGCATCATGAATGGAGGATTTTTCGTGTTTGATTTAAAAGCTAACGGCACCTCGGTCAAGACCGAGGTTGTTGCCGGGACCACGACATTTTTTACGATGGCTTATGTGACTGTGGTGAATCCGCTGATACTGTCGCAAGCGGGCGTGCCGTTTGAACAAAGCTTCACGGCTACGATTATTGCCGCCGTCATCGGTACGCTGCTTATGGGGCTCGTAGCCCGCTACCCGATTGCCGTGGCGCCCGGGATGGGGCTGAATGCTTATTTTACGTATTCCGTTGTCCAAGGGCATGCCGGACTTGGTTATATTGAAGCCTTCTCCGCCGTTTTTATCGCCGGTATTCTGTTTCTGCTGTTATCGATGACTTCCCTGCGGCGCAGGTTAATTGAGATGATCCCGGCGAACCTGAAGCATGCGATCACGGTCGGGATCGGCCTGTTCATTGCTTTTATCGGTTTGCGGATGAGCGGCATTATCACCGCGCATCCGGATAATCTGGTAGCGCTCGGCGATTTGCACCAGCCATCGGTCGTGCTCGCCTTGGTAGGCTTGGCGGTTACACTCGTGCTGCTGTCCCGCGATGTGAAGGGCGCCTTGTTCATCGGCATGATCATTACCGGAATTATCGCTTATTTTGCCGATATGCTGTCCTTTACCGGCGGGATTATGTCTGTTCCCACGCTGCCGGAAGGCATTCTGGTATGGAACCCGATTACGGCGGCCTCGGATGTGATCAGGCATGGGCTCTATGCCGTCGTGTTCTCGTTCCTGCTTGTAACGCTGTTCGATACCACGGGCACGGTCGTTGGCGTGGCAGAGCAGGCGGGGCTGATGAAGGATAACAAGCTGCCCCGCGCGGAACGTGCCATGTTCTCCGATTCGGTGGCAACCGTGGCCGGTTCCATGGTCGGCACAAGCCCGACCACGGCGTATATCGAATCCGCAGCCGGTGTCGGCGCAGGCGGCCGCACAGGCTTAACCTCGGTGGTCGTTGCCGGGCTGTTCGTGGTTGCGGCCTTCTTTAGCCCGCTGATCGGGGCGGTGGCCGGATTGTCCGCCATCACGGCACCTTCGCTTATCGTGGTGGGCTGTCTGATGCTGAGCAACGTTCAGCACATCCGGTGGAATGATTTTGATGAAGCGTTCCCTGCGTTTCTCGTGATTTTGACCATGCCGCTTACGTCCAGCATCGCAACTGGGATTGCGCTCGGTTTTATTTCATACCCGCTCATGAAAATCGTGAAGGGCAAGTGGAAGGCGGTTCACCCGCTGATGTATATTTTTGCCGTGCTGTTCGTGCTGCAGCTCGTCTTTGTTCCGCATTGATAAGGAGCGCGCCAAATCCCCTGCAAGGTCTTTAGAGCAGACCCGGCAGGGGATTTTTGGCATGGCGGACGACCGTATGGCGGGTGGATTCCTTGCAGCGGATCAGGCGACGTTATAATGGTTTCCCGCTGATGCTGCCGCAGCAAGGGGGAACACTGCAGCCGGGATGGGCGGGGCTCTTGATCCAGAATGTAACGAATTGGCCGTATCCCCTGGCTCCGATGATCCGAGAGGGCAGCAGGCAGGGGATACGGCATGGGCAAGACGGCGGCGCGGATATGGATGCGCGCGGCAGTCAATCACACGTCTCCGCCGTTTCAACCTCCAGTATATCTACCAGATTAATCCAAGTATCCCCGACAAGCAACCGCTCGTTCAGGGTATTGATTCGGGAGATCCTTCCGTTTACCGCGTAATTTCCGTACTCCCCGTATACTTGCAGCTGTATGGTTTCCTTGCTCCGGTAAGCCGTGCTGATCTTTTCTATAATCCACTGCACCTGCTGCTCATCCAGAAGAGGGTGGGTCTGCTTATGCTTCTCGCCCTGCTTCTCCAAAATGGCGTCGCGATGCTCAAACAGCATCATGCGGCTGGATTCCCATAGACCGTTTCCCGTTAGTTTTTTCATTTGTAGTGTCCTCCGATCTTGGCGTTCAGAAATTTCAGCTGGCTGGTTTTGGTTAGCGATGAGCCGAAGTAGACGGAGGAGGGACCGTATTGGTTGTTGATATCGTCCATGGTATGTTCCAAATACATGAGCCGCTCCCGGTCGCCGAAGAGAGACAGCTGGTAAACCGCGTCACTCTGCAGTTCTCCGAGGGAGACCCAGATTTTGCGGACAGGGCCGCCGTCCCAGTGCTTGCGGAACAGCTCCTTGGCAGCCGCATACACTTCGCGGGACAGATGCGTCGGCTCGGCAATCTTCATTTGGCGGGAGAACCCCACCGGGCGATCGAAATCGGCGCCCTGGGCGCCGGCGTGGACCACGTTGCCCATGTAGCCTTTGGCCCGCGCCCGCTGGCAGATGAGCATGGAGAGCTCGTTCAGCACGACATCGATGTCCTGCTGGTCGTGATAATCGACAGGAAGCGTGGTCTGGCGGCCGATTCCTTTTTGCCCGTCGAATGCATCGGGCGTCACTGGGGAATCATCATAACCATTGGCGGTTCGCCACAGCACTTCGCTCCAGATGTCGCAGTTTTTTTTCATGTAGCGCTTCATTTTGAATTTGAGATCGGGAAGCGGCGTATGGGCCAGCTCCCCGATGGTCTGGATGCCGAGCCGTGCCAGATGCTTCGTGGTCCGCGAGCCCACGCCGAACATTTTATGGGTGGGGCAAGCCCAGAGCGCGTCCATGGTGGCCTCGTTCAGCTCAAAGATGCCGTCCTCATTCTTCTTGGCAAAATTGTCGCAGGCCAGCTTGGCAAGAACCTTGTTGCGCCCGATGCCCACTCGGGTATAGACGCCGGTCTCGCGCCGCACCCGCATCTGAATATGCCGGGCAAGCTCCTTCGGCGTGCAGCCAAAGTGCGCCAAGCTTGCCGTCACATCGATGAATTGCTCATCAATGCTGAACGGCTCCACGAGATCGGAATAGGATTCGAGAATGCTCATAATCTGCAGGGATACCCGGATATAGGCGCTCATGCGCGGTTTCATCACGACCAGATCGGGGCATTTCTGCTGGGCCTGCCACAGGGGCTCCGCCGTGGTGACCCCGTGGTCCTTCGCAAGCGGGCATGCCGCGAGAATGATGCCGCTTCGCCGGGAAGGGTCGCCGGAGACGACCAGGGGTCTGTGTTGGTATGCGGGATTCGCCGCTTTTTCAACAGAGGCATAAAAGGACTGGCAGTCCGCCAGAAAAACGACGCGCTGCTTGCGTTTATGCATGATGATTCCTCCTATTCGAGACGAATGTGAAATGTTTCAGCCAGACGCATTTGAATATCGGCTCTCACAAAATCCCACATCAGCTCCATGTCATGCTGGTAGCCGCGACATCGGTAGCGGATGGTGACGGAGTGCTTCTGGCGCCGGGTTTCCAGAATGGCGATGCCGCGTGCGCGGCAGCTTCTCTTGAGCTCGGCGAGCTTCGCGAACGTAATCTTCTGAATGGTCTGCAGATGGAACACGTAATAGTCGCTTATGCCGGTATGCTTCATGCTGCGGATATCCCGTTCCAGCACGTCCAGCAAAATCGGCAGAATGACGCAGTCCTTGACGGACAGCAGCTCTTCCTCGGTTTGCAGCGGAGACGCGGACATGCCTGATGCCTCCTCATCGTTCTTCATATGCTCCCCACTATTATATAACGAACATACGTTCGTTATGCAACTGGTAAATACAGAGCATGATCCGGCATTCCCTATATGGACTCCAAAACGTTTGTGAAGTAATATGAAAAGATCGTGTATTCATCCGGAAAAAATTTTCATAAGAGTAGGGGTACAGCCTCCATGAACATACCCAAACGACGCCTCAAAATCAGTCTTGCGATGGTCATGCCTGCCTTGGTTTCATTATCCATCCTGATGACGATGTCGATCATGGTCTACATCCAGTATAAAAACGAGAAACGATCCCTGTACGACACGACCATGTCGCTGAATTTATCATCCGCGCAAAAAATGGCGGTTACCATTGAAGCGCTTTTCTCGGGGATGCGCCAAAGTCTGCGCGCCGCCGCAAGCAACCCGGCCATTGAAGCAAGAGCGGCATCCGACGAAAAGGAGCTGCAGGTCATTTTTGATCTTATGCTCAAGAGCAGCCCTTATTTCAATTCCGTATTTTGGGCCGACGAAAGGGGGAGCATTCGGGTTGTTTCTCCTGCGGTGAATCAGGTCAACCCTGCCCGATTAATAACGGAGGGGGCCGTTCAAGCATTAAATGAGAGAAAATCCTATCTTTCGGTACCGTATAGGAGTCCGACCGGCCGCTGGATTGTGTTTGCGAGCGAGCCGATTTTTGACGGATCCGGCAAGTACTGCGGTATGATAGCAGGCACGATTTATCTGGAAGAAAACAATATATTGCATCGGATCCTCGGATCGGGTGCTGGAAATGAAGAGGACTCCTATTCCTATATCGTGGATTCCGGCGGGAAGGTGCTCTATCATCTGGAGGAAAGCCGGGTCGGGGAGGACGTGAGTTCTAACGTGGTCGTGAGACGGCTCATGGATGGCGAGAGCGGCATGCAACGCGTGACGAATACACAGGGCGACGATTACTTGACGGGTTATGCCAGCGTGGCGATGAATGGCTGGGGGATCGTCATGCAGACGTCGGTAAGCTCCATCCTGGCCGATGTCAATCGAAATTTGCAGGACCAGCTGAGAAGCATGCTGTTTCCCATCGCGCTCATGCTGTTCATTGCCGTATATACGGCCGCAAGAATTGCCGCCCCGTTTACCCGGCTCTATAAATTAACGAAATCGGTAGCAGCCGGCCAAATGGTGTCTTCCCAGGAATTTCGGCCGCATTGGAACCGGGAAGCCGACCAGTTGAACCGGATCATGGGAGCTGCTGCGGAAACGATGGCCAAGCAGACGCAGTCGCTGCAGCAGGAAGCGATCACGGATCCATTGACGGGGCTGTCCAATCGCCGGGAGCTGGAACGCTGCCTTGAGTCTTGGGATGCGCTACGGGAACCGTATGCCGTTATTCTCCTGGATATCGACCATTTCAAAGCGATAAACGATACATATGGCCATCAAACCGGCGATCAGATCCTGAAGCTCGTGGCGGCCGTCATGGTGGATTGCGCTCCCGCGGATGCGGTATGCTCCCGTTTTGGCGGGGAAGAGTTTGTCATTCTTCTTCGCGAACGCAGCCTGGATACGGCATACCGTATGGCTGAACGGATACGCAGGGCGATCCTGATTTCCCCGACCCCTTATTCCGGAACGCTCACCGTATCGATCGGCGTATCGCTGTATCCGGATCACGGGGGAAGCCGGGAGGATGTATTTCAAGCGGCGGATATGGCGCTGTACCGGGCGAAGGGGGAAGGACGCAACCGCACGGTGGCGGCGGGATTATCGGCATGAGAGACATCCTAGCCGCTTTGGTGAACCGGATACCTTTTTTGTATATCGGAGTGTGATTCCGAGCACACTCCGATACAAATCCAAAAAATGGATGCTAGACGCGCTGCAGATCGGTTGCTACAATCATCCAATCAGCGTTGAGGCGCTGGCTCCGCTAATTGATCCGAATGTACACAGCTGCGGCACCGTAAGACCTCATGGGGAGAAAGAACTTCGTCATTTCAATAAAAACTTTTATCTTGTCGGGATGAAGAATTATGGCCGGGCTCCGACTTTCCTCATGGCTACAGGGTATGAGCAGGTCTGATCCATTGCAGCCTATATGGACTGCGATCTGGAGGCGGCGTCAAAGGTGGGCTGGAGCTGCCGGAGACCGGTGCATGTGGCATCAGCAGTGGCACCAAATGCCAAGGATTGCTGTTTGCCGGCCTCATCTGCTCCGGGCTGCAAATAAAGGGCCTAACGATTGAAATCAGGCACACTTTCCATTAATAAATAGGCACTAACTTATATGAGATAGAATCGTAATTTTTAGATGCCAGGTTCGCAAGAAGTATTGTCATCCATGAATAAGGAGGTGGACTGTACTTGTAACTAACCGAGAGTCAGCGGGCATTCGCATCGACGCTAAGGCAGTGCCAGAGGAGGATTGCCGTTTTATGTATAAGGATATAGTTATATATTGATTCCCTGCGAAATATAACTGTATTCCTGCTCAACACGTCATTGGAGGTTTGAACATTGGTTTCTGTTGTCCTGGCCAGCATCATTTTTATTGTCACTTTAATTTTTGTCATTTGGCAGCCTAAAAATCTATCCATTGGATGGTCGGCTTGCGGAGGCGCTTTGCTGGTGCTTCTCGTTGGAGTCGTTGACTTTCAGGATGTGTGGGACGTCACCCGCATCGTATGGAATGCAACGCTCGCCTTTGTTGCAATCATCATTATTTCGTTGATATTGGATAAAATCGGGTTATTTGAATGGGCTGCGCTGCATATGGCCAATGCCGCTCGGGGAAACGGCATCCGGATGTTTGTGTACGTCTCCTTGCTTGGGGCGGTTGTTTCCGCATTCTTTGCGAATGACGGAGCGGCTCTCATCTTGACACCGATCGTGCTTGCCATGGTAAGGGCGCTGAACTTCGATGAACGAAAGGTATTTCCTTTTATTATCGCAAGCGGCTTTATTGCGGACACCACCTCGCTTCCGCTTGTCGTCAGCAACCTGGTGAACATCGTATCTGCCGATTTCTTCGGCATCACGTTCATCGAATATGCCAGTCGCATGCTGGTTCCGAATCTGTTCTCTTTGGCAGCGAGCGTTCTTGTGCTTTATTTGTTTTTCCGCAAAAGCATCCCTCGAAAGTTTGACGGTACCCAGCTGAAGCAGCCATCCACAGCGATTCAGGATCCTGCCATGTTCCGTTTATCATGGATCGTATTGAGCGTGCTGCTCCTCGGTTATTTTGTGTGTGAATTTGTGGGCATCCCCGTATCGATCGTAGCTGGCGTTATCGCGATATGGTTCCTGCTGATGGCGAGAAAAAGTCCGGTTGTGCAAACCAAGGAAGTGCTTAAAGGGGCGCCATGGGCGATCGTGTTTTTCTCGATCGGCATGTATGTCGTCGTATATGGCTTGCGCAATGCAGGCCTTACGGATCTGCTGGCCGGCGTCATACAGAGCGCAGCGGATCAAGGGTTGTTTGCCGCTACCATGGCCATGGGGTTTATTGCCGCCATGATTTCGTCTATTATGAACAATTTGCCGACGGTGATGATCGATGCACTCGCAATCGATGCAACCCATACGTCGGCAGCCATTAAAGAGGCCTTAATTTATGCGAACGTGATCGGTTCCGATTTAGGTCCCAAAATTACGCCGATCGGTTCGCTGGCAACCTTGCTTTGGCTGCATGTCCTTTCTGCCAAGGGCGTGAAGATCAGCTGGGGAACCTACTTCAAAACAGGGATCCTATTGACCATCCCGACGTTATTCATAACCCTCTTGGGTTTATATATCTGGTTGACCATATTGCAATGATCAGGATAAGAGGAGAGGGCAAAAGAAAACATGAAAAAAGGTTAGCTTTCGAAAAGCTAACCCTTTTCCTGCTTAAGGGCAGGAGGACACCGCTCCCGGTGCTGCCCTATTGAATGGCGGCGTGCAGGGCTTGGGCGAACTTGGAGATTCCGTAAGGGATATCCTCGGCCCTGGCACGGGCGTAAGTGAATCGCACATATCCGGAAGCCGAACCGTACACGCTTCCCGGCGCGAAAATAACGCCTTTTTGAATGGCGGCCTCCAACAGCTTGCTGTCATTCACTTCCGGCACGATCTTGCACCAGAGATGCAGGCCGCCCTTCGGCACATGGAAATGAACCAGGCCTTGCAGCTCTTTCTGCAGGGCCTCGATCAGTAAATCCCGCTTGTACAGCAAGCTCGCTCGCAGCCTGTCCAGGTGGGGAGCAAAATAGGAAGAGTCGATAAACTGGACGGCAAGGCTTTGGGGCACCACGCTCAGCCCGAAATCCATCTGCTGCCTAGCGTCGGCGAGCCGCTCCACAATGGAATTCGGGGCGACCATCCAGCCTACGCGAAGGCCGGACGCGGCTATTTTCGAGAGTGAGCCGATGTACAGCACCGACCCGATGGAATCCACGGATTTCAAAGGAGCCGGCGGCGGGCACTGGTAGGCGGTCAAACTGAAGGGATCGTCCTCCACGATGGGAAGTCCAAGTTCACTGGCTGCATCCAGCAGCTGCGACCTTCGCTCCAGTGCCATGACGGTGCCGGTCGGATTCTGAAAATTCGGATTAATGAAGATCATCTTGATCCGATGTTTCTTGTACAGCGAGCGGATGTCCTCCGGCCGCACCCCTCGTTCATCGACAGGGAGTCTGAACAGGCGAAGGCCGGCCGATTGAAACATCGGCAGCGAATAGCAGTACGACGGATCTTCAATGGCCACCGCATCGCCAGGCGACAACAAGCACTGCGTAATGAGATACAGTGACTGCTGAGACCCCGACGTGATCAATATGGAGGATTCGGTGGTCTGGATCCCCCGATAGTTTTTCAGATACGTAACCAAAGCCTGCCGGAGCGGACCATATCCCTGCGGGTTGTCATATCCGAAATAGGACGTGTTCGATTTTTGACTCATCAACGTATTCATTTCTTGGATCGGCGCCAAATCGCCGGCAAGCTCTCCGCTGGCAAAATCGATCAATGAGGGATCCTGCGCCAGCGCTTCCCGAATCCGGCGAAGAAAAGGGAGGTTCGGCAGGAAATTCCCTCCCTCCGCATAGCGGCGCCAGTTCGGCGTATGCTTGGGCGTGGCTCCCCATTTGGAGTTGCTGACCCGCGTTCCGCTTCCGGAACGGCTCTCTATGATTCCAAGCGCCCGAAGCTCCGAGTAAGCCAGAACCACGGTGCTTCGATTAACCTCTAACTGCTCCGCAAGCTTTCGTTCGGATGGGAGTAAGCTGCCCGGTGGAAACTCACCATAAGATATTCTTTGCTCCAGATCATCGGCAATTTGCTGATATAGAGGTCGTGTGCTGTTACGATCCGGCTTCCACACCTTCCTCATCCTTTCGTGACATATTCAGGCGGTTCCTGTCTGTAACCTTAATCATATCATTTAGCATAAATAAAGGCTTTTCATAATTTCATCATTACGATGACAAATTTTAAGCCATGGACGGGATATCGGACTGCGAGTTGGACGGGGCAACATGACCGACTTCCCGAAATGCGGCTGTAAGTTTCTTGACAAAACATAAAAACGGGAATAAAGTATATTTTAATTAATCGTAATTATTACGATTTAAACAAAAGGCAGGAGGTGCTGAATATGCGAGTGACGATCACATTGGCATGCACGGAAACGGGGGACCGTAACTATACCACGACCAAAAATAAACGAAATCACCCGGAGCGGATGGAATTGCGCAAATATTGTCCGCGTTTGAAGCGGGTGACCCTGCACCGGGAAACCCGTTAGCGCATGCTTGAACGCAAGCCGGACCAGCCGTCCGGCTTATTTGACTTCATACGAAATGGGACTACACTGAAAGTAGCAGCAAGATACCATGTCAATGAGGGGGATGGACGGATGAACCAGGAACGACAGGATTCCGGCGGAGAGCTGCTCCTGAGCGCACATACCCCGGAACAGTGGAGGCGGAGAAGGCAGGAGCTAAACGAGTGGATCAACAGACCCAAGGAACGCATACAGCCCAAACGCACGCGGTTGTTCGGCAATGCCCCTGTCGACGAGCAGTTGTATCCGATATTGATTTTGCTGCAGCAGGCGGGCTTGGAGACCGAGTTTTCCTGCGCGGGCGTAAGCCCTCTCGATGAGCCCGTGGATCATTCCCTGTACGCCTACCTAACCTTTTTCGCAAAGGGTCCAGCGGAGCGGTTCGCTGACATACTTATCGAAAATATGAAGCATCGCGCTCTGATTACTTATGAGCCAGCCCGTCATCGCTATGACGTATCGTCGTTTTTTATCGGACATAACCGGTCCTTCTGCCTTCTTCTGCAGCACAGCGCGGATCAATTACTGAGGGATTCAGCCCGGTAGAATGCGGGGCTTTTATATAGGGTATCATCGTTTAGCCGGCTCAGAGCCTTGAGCAGATTGGTCTAGGACAACCCCATTGGTTAACGCTTCTGTATCAATTGCCACAGCGGCCATGCCGCGTGCGGTGATATATTGAAGCAGGACACACACCAGCTTGCCCTATATCGATAACGTCCAGCAAAGGGGAGAAAACCATATGCCGAGTAAAGAGAGTACGGCTATAAAAGAGCAGCTGACCGCCGAGGGATTTCATCATAAATGGGAACATGCCGGAACGATTCGGCAGTATATCGAAACATTGCCTCCATATCCTGCGCTGTCAGAGGAACAGGAAGAATTTGAGACCCGCCGTTTCCATAGCGGATCGGGCGTAAGCATGAATTATTATGTATCGCATGGTACGAAGGAACGGGGGACCGTCGTTTATTTGCACGGCGGAGCCTATATCGAAGAGATTCTGCCGCCCCATTTCGCGTTTGCCAGGCAGTGGACGGAACGAACCGGATTCACCGTCATCCTACCCAATTATCCCACCGTTCCGGCTGCCGATGCGAAAAAGCTGACGGGGCTGATGCGCGAGTTTTACGTGCACGTATGCGCCCAGGCCGGGCGCCCGGTATTTCTTATGGGCGATTCGGCCGGCGGCGCGCTGGCTCTCGACATGGCCCAGTCGGTCAAGGAGACGCCGCTGCAAGCGGAGGGGCTGATTCTGATCTCGCCATGGGTGGATGCAGCCACGGATAATCCGCAGATATCCGCGCTCGGCATCCCGCAGCGCGATGTCTTTCTCCAGCCGGCCGGGCTCGGAGCGGTAGGAAGGATGTATGCAGGAGGCCTTCCGATGGACCATCCAGCGGTCAGTCCTCTGTTTGGCGAGATGGGAAGCCTTCCCCGCACGGTCATTCTTGCAGGAACCGACGATTCCTTGCTGCCGGACGCTCGCCTGCTGCACGATAAGATGGCCCGGGAAGGCGTCGATACCGAATACTGGGAATACGAGAACATGATGCATGTGTGGCCCCTGTTTCCGATGCCTGAAGCCGATGAGGCACTGGAACGGCTGCATCAATGGACGGCGCGCGAAGGTTGAAAGCCGCAATGGAGGGTGACCCGCCATCCAATTGGATGGTCACAACTGTCGCGCAATTGGATGGTGTGCATCGGCCGATTGTTCATTATAATGAGGCAGAAACGACCATTTCATGATGATATAGGTTGATCCTGAAGCCTCAGGTTCTATAATAGATTGTATATAATGAATAATCGAATGGGGTTGTTTGTGGTTGGTTATGTATATTATCGTCATCGCGCTGGCATTAATTGGAGGAATATCAACGCTTCTAGTAGGATTATCTCAGGAGAATAAGAAGGCAAACCCGAACTATGAGCGGAAAACGAGAACCAATCTCACGAAGCTGCTCATCATTTATCTTGTTTCGTTAATAGCGTTTATTGTCATATGGATGATTTTCAGATAGGCAGAGTCCGCTCGCGGTCCATGACCGAAAGAGCGGGCTTTTTTCATTCAAATAAAGGAATTGAGGACAAGGCCGACGAAACATGATGCTTGCCGGGCTTTTTCCGGTACTATGATAATGAAGAAGAAAAGAACGTCTCTAATAAAAGGGGAGGTTTTAGGATCAGATGGCATTCAACATAGGAATGATCGGTACAGGCTGGTTCAGCAGAGTGCATGCAGATATTGTGTCCAATATGGACGGAGTGAACGTTGCCGCCTTTGTCGGGACGAGTCAGGAAAAAGCGGAACAAGCGGTGCGGGGCTTTGCCGGGGCCAAGGCGTACAGCAACGTTGAGCAGATGCTGGATGCAACCAAGCCGGATGCGGTTTATATCTGCGTTCCGCCGTTTGCGCATGGAGAGATCGAAGCCCAGGTCGTAGAGCGGGGCATTCCTTTTCTGGTCGAGAAGCCGCTGGGCACGAACCTGGATACGCCACGGCAGATTCTGCATGAGGTAAAGAAGGCCGGTTTAATTACGTCTGCAGGGTATCATTTCCGTTATACGGATGCGGCCATCAAGGCTGCCGAGCTGCTGGAAGACCGGAAGATCGGGATGGCGCTTGGCTACTGGATGGGTGACATGCCGCAGGTGTACTGGTGGAGACAGCAGGAAGGCTCGGGAGGGCAATTCATTGAGCAAACCACCCATATGGTTGACCTGCTTCGCTGCCTGTTGGGTGAAGCGGATGAAGTGTATGCGGCGTTTGCCCATCGCGCGATGAAGGATGTTCATGAAGGGGTAACGGTACACGACGTAGGCACTGCGACGCTGAAATTAAAATCCGGCGCCGTGGCAACGATCTCCAATACCTGCATGCTGCCGGAGTCGGATCGGGCTGGCTTGGATATTTATACGGAGCAGGGGGTCATCGGCATTCAATCCGATAAACTCATCGTCAAGGAAAAAGGAAGAACGACGGAATACCGCAATGCGGCTAATCCGTATCTTCGGGAGAGTGAAGCGTTCATCCACGCGGTTCGCACCGGCGATGCCTCCGGAATCTTATCCTCCTACGAGGATGCGTTTAAAACCATGGAAATTACCTTTGCTGCTATGCAGTCGGCCGAAACGGGGGTCCCGGTGAAGATCGGGGAATGATCCTAAACATTCAGCGGTCGCAACAGAATCCCAAGGTGTCCCGCAAGATCATCAGGTCTTGCGGGACGCCTTTTTTTTGTTTCGCAAGACGATCCGTGCTCGGATCGCCGCCTGACGTTAACCAAGGGAATTCTCGAAGGAATATAGGAGTTTCCCTAATAGGAACCGAGGGTGTGGCCGCTCATTATGAAGCTATACGAAGAACGGCACATTGATTCCCCAATCATTGTCATTCAAGCAGAAGGAGTTGAAGTGTCCTAGGAGACGAAAGTCGGGGCTGAAGTTCTTCAAGAGGATGGAAAGCTATTCTGGCAATTGGTTCGTTCTGGAGGAGAAAAGCAGGGAATGGGAAGACATGTACCGCAAGCGCTGTATTTCGGGAGCGGAAAAACAGGCGCTGGACGGCATATGCCATCATGTATCATTCGGTGATGCTGATTCTGCCGATACTCTTCGGGCATCCGTGGATGTGCCTGCCGTTCTTGTTTCCGTTTGTAAAGACCCTGCGGTATGCCGGAAAAATAATGAAGCCGATGAAGGTCGGCATGATCGAAATTGCGGGTTCCATCCAGGTTTTATTGCTGTCATGGATCTTGATGTAATCTGCTTTCGTTATCGTGATGCAGTCGAAATATGCATGGCTGCCTTCGGTCGGCTTCCATGCGAATCGACTCTCTCGTCCATTCTGTTATAATAAGGGAATGGATACAGAAGGGAAGAATGCGAATATGGCATATACAGCACAGCAGGTGGCCGAATGGATGGTGGAGGAAATCCGGTTTACGGGCAATTTGTATCAGACGGAAGCCATCCGTTATGTACGCGAGAACTTCGGGGAAGAATTTGTATTCGTGAACGAGAATGGAAATGCTTCGCTGTCCAAGGACGTGAAGAAGGCTTTCCGCAAACTGCATGGCGGCCGGATTGCCTGGGATCGCGACGGATTCATGTGGGCCTGGACGTAATCCCGCTATAACCGAATAATCAAAAGACGGGAGAGGCCGGATCGACTGGCCGCCTCCTTGTATTAATGAGAACAGCTGCCTTGAAATCCGGGGCAGCTGTTCTTCTTATATGAATCAATGGATCCGATGGACCGTGAATTGTCCGGTTGAGGCGTGCAGCGTCTTCGCCGTTTGCTGGGGGTCCAGCTGGCGATGGCGTTCTACCGCATAGCGGAACTCGTAGAAGCCGCCGAGCGTAGCCTTGAAATTGGTTTCCCAATAGTTCGTCAATATCCAGGCATACGTGGAAGGGCGGCTGTCCGCCGGCTGCATGGTGTGAAGCTGGCGCGGCCCGTGCTCCAGCGTTCCGAGCTGTACGAGCGGCGTGTCTGTCATGGACAGGGTCAGCGCTTCCCGGTCTTTAGCCGAGTGCCAGAATATTCCCTCCTGCACGCTGGTGTAATCGAGGCAGCTTCCAGGAATTTGATCCTTCCAAGGCCGGATATGGCATCCGGCTTTTTCGGCGTATAACTCGGCTTCCGTCCCCAGCGAGAACGGCAGTGCCACATAGACATTTTCCGGCAGCCAAACGCTGTCCTTATGGAAGCGGACGGAGACCTCGACACGAGGATGGTTGGCAAACATTTTGATGTGGAGGGCATAGTAGCTGAGTCCCTTCACGTCGAACACCAGCTCGACCAGGGCAAACAGCGGTCCGTTGTCCAGCACGGTCGCCCGGGTTAAGCGCCCGGCATCCCGCTGGACGTTGGTGCCCTTCCGGTTGCGTCCCATGCGGCGGCGGGTCGAGCATATTTCGGATGGATTAAACTCATCCTGTGCCGGCGTTACCTCGTAGACAGGAGAGAATGCCCCGTGCTCGCGTTCGCCGTCCAGCAGGTCCGCCGAGCGTGTCTTATCGATCCACGACGTAATGCCGTTGTTTATTTCCCATTCGATCCGGAAGAAGTCGGATTCGAGCGAACTCTTGCCCACCACGATCGGATAAGGAGTCAAGGGCTGGGTCCAAATGTCGGCGATGCCTTCGCACGCAATCGGTTCGGTATTCCGCGCGGTCGCCATATTCCCGGAAGCAGCGAGAACATCTGACGATTCGGGCGTATGAATAAACAATATCCGGGACTCTCCCGCTTCAAGCCTGAGCTCCGTCACGAGTGCCCCCGTATGTGTCAATTGGTACGGAAGCGGCTGCCCGGTCGTTTCGTCGATGAGCTCGAACCTTTTCTTCAGGATCACGTGTTCCCAGCCATCCAGCGGTATGGCAACCTGCAGCGTAGCTGCGGCAGTTTCCGTGTTGATTACCTCGTAGCGTAAGGAACGATGGGGGGCAAGCAGTGCGCCCTGACGGGCAACGAGCGCTTGGTCCAGCGCCCGGTAAGCCAGCTTGCTGGCTTCCGCCGCATAGGCTTGCTTTCGCACCTCCAGCATCTGCACCTGCGGATGCCAAGGCTCATACACGGAGGAATGGTAGCCCCAGGTATGTTCGGCGTACATGGTCAGCGCCTGCGAGGCCTCCTCGATCTCGGCGAGGCTTGCCGCTTCATGGGCCGGATCGAGACGCTTGACTTTGCGAAGCGTGCGCTGGGCATCCCGGTAAATCTGGGTATGCATCGCCGTGGAGGCGACCCCATCGGTCCACCAGTCCGGCCAATCCCCGCGGTGCACCGGAAGCGCGGACAGATCCTCTTGCTTCAAGACGGCAAAAAATTCGGAGAGCGTGGCCATTTTAATGGTGATTTGGTCGCCGTATTGTTCATTCCATGCGCTTATCCACTCCGCAATGTCGGCATTCGGGGACGCATTGTCCGTGCCCAGGCCGGAGACCATGACGGGAACGAAGGAATACGGGTAGGACTCCTGCTCAAGATTCCATAAATACCGGTTAATCCGCAGGGCGGCAATGTCGTTGTGCCGCTCTTCGGGCTCCATCAGATTATGCTGAAGCTCATCCTTGATGATGTATTTGCCGAGTGCGTCAGGGCAGAACCCGAGCTCGTTGCCGAACATGTAATGCTCGCCGTTCCATACGAGCAGCCTGCCGCCGCTGTGGCTTTCCCACCAGAACGGGGTTTGTTTGCGGCCCAGCGGATACATGCCGTGGTGCGTATGGATGCAGGAAAACAAATGCTCGATGTTATTTTGCAGCAGGCTATCCGCATAACCCCAGCTGTACCCGTTGATGTCGGCGGTCATGGCGCTGTCGATCCGATGTCCGAAAGTGTTTGCATACCTTTGCGCCTTGCCGTGATTGCGCAGAAGGAGGTCGAAGTCCGGAAGCTCCGTCATGTTGAGATAGGTTCCGGACAGTTCGATATCACCGCGGATTACCGCTTGCTGAAAAGCCTCCTTTTCTTCCGTTGTGGCCGATTCGAGGAATTTCTCAACCGCCCAGAATGTTTCGCAAGTCCAGCGGAACGATTTCCATTCCGGATGTTCTCCGCGGTGTGCGGCATCCGTGATGCCCAGAGCCTGGCGGATAAAATCGACATGGTACTGCTCGATCCGCTCCTGGCGCCCGGTGTAACCGATATCCGTGTGAGAATGATGGATGGCATAGATCGTCCAGGGACGGGCGGGTCTATGGCTTCCTTGGCGTGATATGTTCTTGTTCATATGATAGGACCTCCTAATGATAATATGGAGCGGATCGTTCGCTCGCCGTATCGTCAAACAGCTTCTCGATGCCGTAAAACACAGCGGACGTACCGTCCTCGAGATAGTCGATTGGAACGCAGTGCGTACCCAAGGCCAGCTGCATATCCCTTTCCCATAAGGCCAGGCTGCCCGAGATCTGTCCGCCCAGCACCAAGCGGTCCGGCCGGAATCCGGATAGGTAGGGCCGCAGCATTCCTCCCAGATTGCTGCCGAATTCCCGGAATAAATCGCGGGCCTGCCCATTACCTCGCGTTGCCGCTTCGGCCAGATCGGCAACGTCGATTCCGTCCGTCAGGAGTCCCCGCTCCGAGGCCATTCTCAGAATGCCTCTTCTCCCGAAATAGCTGTCCACGATGTGGTCCCGGTAAGGCTCCGCATACAGCATGCCGCTGCCAGGGATGCCGTCCTTGCCGGCTACGATCCGGCCATTCTCCACGAAGGCGGAACCGAGGCCCGTACCGAGCGTCAGGCATACGAGACGTTCCGCCCTGAACCGGATGGAGGCGCCTAGCCCGAACATGAAGGCATCGTTCCCGAACCGGATGTCGGCAGCGGTCAAACGATTCATCATGGCACCCGGAAAGGATGGTTTGAGGCTCTGGAACTTCGAACGGAGCAGATCCCGAACCGACAGTTCGTACAGCCCGTCATATTTGCCGATGCCTTGAAGAAGAGCAACGCCTTTTGCGTAATCGAAGGGCCCCGGAAAGGCAAAGCCGATCCGGATCGAATCGCGATAGTCCACCGGCCCGAAGGTAGCGGCGTAAAAGCGTAACAAATCATGGCAGGCGCCGGCTAAGCTGGCAATCGCTTCCTCCGCCGTTCCTTGCGATGCCGAAGGCCGGATGAGGAACGAGCCGGGGACAAGCTGCCCGTTCACGAGCAGCGCCCCCTTCAAAGCGGTTCCCCCGGCATCAAGCGTTATGGTGATGGGGGCAGGGGGAGACGGGCTTCCCGGATCGTCCCAATCAGGGCGGTTCATGAAAACTCTCCGCTTGCCGCTCTCCGGGAAGGCGGAAGCAGCGGGAGATTCCATTCCGGATTGACCCTGGCCGCAATCAAGGTGCATGGGGACTCGGACAGGTTCTCCAATCGGTATCCGCCTATACATGCCGGAACGATGTAGGATTCCGCATAGCCCCATTCAACGGCCCCGCCCTCATCCGCTGCCGGTACAAGGCGGACGCGGTCGCCTTCCACGAGATTGTACATAACGAACTCTCCTTGGGTATCCGCCTTCCACGTATCCTGCAAATTCAGCCTGCTGACCTGGAACAGAAGATCTTCCCGTTGTCCCAGCAGTTCCTCCGTGCTGCCGCCTTGACGGCTTACGACGGATGGCCTGGCGATAAGCCCGTCCTCTACAGCCTGCGTATTCATGGCGTCATTGATATTGTGGCGCGCATGCTCAGGGTTCATCGGGCGTGGCTTGCCATCGGCGTCCAGCCGCAGATAATCGTAAATCTTGAACGTAAACCACCAGGTGGTCGAGGAGATTTCCAGCACGAGATTATCCCTGCCGGAGCAGTGGACCGTACCCGGTGGAATAAGGTAGAGATCCCCTGTTTGCGAGAGGTACTCGTTAACGTAGTCGGAGAGCTCCAGCGGCTCTTCATGAAGATGGGCATTCTCGACGGCTTCAAGGAGCCGTCCGCCGGTGATCCCTTCCTTCAGTCCCAAATACACCTTGGCTCCCGGGACATTACGCATGATGTAGTACGACTCTTGCTGTGTCATATGTTCATTGAACTGCGCCTCTGCATATTCCTGCAGCGGATGCACCTGAAGCGACAGCTCGCCGCCCTGCATCGTGTCCAGATAGTCAAACCGGACCGGAAAATAATCGCCGAACAACTCGAAATTACGCGTTCCCATAATTTCCTGGGGGGCTGCCTCCATCAACAAAGTGAACGGAACCTCGAGGGTGACATTCTGCACGCGCAGCAGCAGCGTGTTCTCGGGAGCGATGGGTTCAAAGCTCCAGGCGCAGTTCGGCCATTCTTCGGGAAGGCCGCACAATTCCTTAAGGTATTGGCCTCCCCATATCCCCGGGGCAAAAAACGGCTTGACCCGAAACGGCTGCCGGGCCGCTTGATGCAGCACGCTTGCCAATTTCGCTGCAGGCAGCCAGACGGGAGCTTCCGAACGATTCAAATCCATATAGTACGCTTGGTTGACCGAATGCTGGATATGATGGTCCAGCCAGTCCCGGCGGTAAGTCTCCCAGACGGGCCATTCGAGAAACAGGCAGTTCTTGTAGGTCTCAACCTTATCGCTCGAGATGCCGAGGCCGAAGCTGCCCATATGCTCGGCATGGCGCCGCTGCTGGTTTTCGCGGGAGTAATCGGCGTAGAAGCGAAGATCGGGAGTTCTGCCTTCCAGCAGCGAGGCACCCGGGCCGTGCAGCACGTGAATGCCGCACATCGCGTCAAATTGCAGCGCGCTTTTTTGCAAGGCAGCCTTTGCGTCCGGCTGAAAATATTGAATGGGACGGACATCCGAGGCTCTATAGCCGAATGCCCGGTTATCGGTCAGATAAGGAGCCATCTCGGCCCGGAGCTCGGCTTCGGGTTTTAGATAATGGGACGTGGAATCGCTCAAGAAGGCGATGCCCTCTTGTTTGCAGGTTTGCTGAAGCTTGACCAGCAGTTTATCGAAATCGGCACCGTGCGTTCCGTCAAGCGTAATGTAAACGCCGCGCTTTTCGGGGGGATGAAGCTGCGATTTTTGTTTGTGGGTCGACAGGATGAACCAGTTCCAGGAGTCGATGCCCTGATTCATGAACAAGGGCTCGTGGCGAAAATCCACAGGATTGATTGGATGTGATTGAAAGGCAGTGGCAGGTTTCATGGATTGGATGTATCCTCCCTTCCGGAATGTCTGTTACGACTTCATTGTAGAAGGCAAGGGAGGATACGTCTTTATAAAAAGAGGAAGTGTTTTTGTACGATCAGGACATCGGTGGCCCTTAACGCTGGATCTCGGAGTCGTAGCGTCCTTCCGAAAACTGCGAGCGCCGGAAGCGGGCCGGGGTTACGCCAAGTTTGGACGTGAATACCCTGGTGAAGTAATGCACGGACTCGAATCCGCAGCAGACGGCAATCTCCTTGATCTGCCGCTCCGTATGGAGGAGCATATGCTTTGCCTGCTGCACGCGCTGTTCCTGTACATAATGGACAAAGGACTGATGGCCGTATTTGCGAAACAGCCGGGTTAAATGACGGGTCGTGATGTGGAGATGGCCCGCCACGCGCTCCAGCGAGAGCGGTTCGTTGAGGTTGTCCTTGATAAACAGTTCGGCCTGATGAAACATGGAAGTTCCTTCATCGTTTGCTTCGGCACCGGAAGGCTCATGGTGGAAGCCCGGGCCATGGACGGTCAGAAAGGATACTATCAGTGATGCGGCCAAACTGTTCAGCATTTGCGGCGGGTGCTGTTTGCCGGAACCCGTATGAAACAGCGATAACAGCGAAAGCCACAATAATCCGGACGCCTGCCGGGCACCTTCTGTAACCACCGGATTGCCTTGTTTGGCCAACAACCGGAACGCGGCCGCATAAAACTCGCCGGTTGCCGTTTCTTCCGGTTCGAAGGCGACATAGCATAAGGCCAAGCCGTCCTTGCTTCTTATTTGATGCTGAACGCCTGGCCGCGAGAGAAACAGCGTGCCCGGATGGAGATGAAACTCTTTCTCGCCTTCGATATAGGTTCCGTTGCCTGTTAACACGTAACAAGCTTCAAAAAAAGAATGCTTGTGCTCCGTATTGTCGTAGTGGCGAGGCATGAACCCCCAGTAATGGATCCGGATGCTCAGCTCCTGTTGTTCAATACGGCTCAAGGTACGATTTAAAATGGAATTGGCCCGCTTGAATAACGGGATGAAAGCATCGTCATCGATTTGCATGGGAGATGGTTCTCCTTTGTTCATAAGGCAATGTCATCTGCCTTTAATATAGGTTGGATGTATCTGGGATTGTCTCTCTATTATATATCACAAGATAAGATATAAAGAAAAAATGGGTATAGTGATGTAATGCATAGACAGCTACATAAGTTCTTCACAAGTCGCTGTTATGCTATGAATATTCAATATAAGA
>Ga0209784_100186_pt1 | contig 49606 bp, 37 predicted proteins | sample AraplaCvi_mLB_r2_2_FD_184284 | JGI IMG/M metagenome (GOLD analysis project Ga0209784, IMG submission 184284) | Arabidopsis root microbial communities from North Carolina, USA - plate scrape CL_Cvi_mLB_r2 (SPAdes) (version 2) | ecosystem: Host-associated > Plants > Roots > Endosphere | place: USA...
CCCCCTCAAGATGAGATTTCCCAGTATGTAAGACCCCTTGAAGACGACGAGGTAGATAGGTTGGAGGTGGAAGTGCAGCAATGCATGGAGCTGACCAATACTAATCGGTCGAGGGCTTATCCAAAAACTATTTCAATGTGCTGCAAATATCGTTTCGTATCTAGTTTTCAGGTGATCAAACATCTGAACCGTTTGGTGGCGATGGCGGAAGGGTTCCACGCGTTCCCATACCGAACACGACCGTTAAGCCTTCCAGCGCCGATGGTACTTGGACCGAAGGGTCCCGGGAGAGTAGGACGTCGCCAAGCGGTACATATTCCCTGATAGCTCAGTTGGTAGAGCACTCGACTGTTAATCGAGTTGTCACAGGTTCGAGTCCTGTTCGGGGAGCCACTTGCTTCCATAGCTCAGTAGGTAGAGTGCATCCATGGTAAGGATGAGGTCACCGGTTCGATCCCGGTTGGAAGCTCCAGATTGCTTTTGGTTTGGACATGCATCATGAAAACATGGCCCGTTGGTCAAGGGGTTAAGACACCTCCCTTTCACGGAGGTAACAGGGGTTCGAATCCCCTACGGGTCACCACTTTCTTTCATGCATCAGAGGATGAGAATCCCATGAGTTTATACGGAGGCTTAGCTCAGCTGGGAGAGCATCTGCCTTACAAGCAGAGGGTCGGGGGTTCGATCCCCTCAGCCTCCACCATTTCATGCATGATTCTAACGAGAATCGGCAAGATAGAAGTAACTCAACGTTTTGGGGATTAGCCAAGCGGTAAGGCAACGGACTTTGACTCCGTCATGCATAGGTTCGAATCCTATATCCCCAGCCACTTTACTTTAAAAGTAAAGATTCGCTTAAAGGTGATTCCGAGTATATTCGGTTGACCTGAAATGCGAGCCATTAGCTCAGTTGGTAGAGCACCTGACTTTTAATCAGGGTGTCGAAGGTTCGAGTCCTTCATGGCTCACCATTGTTTCATCTTGTGCGCGTGTGGCGGAATTGGCAGACGCACTAGACTTAGGATCTAGCGTCTTTGACGTGGGGGTTCAAGTCCCTCCACGCGCACCATAAATGCGGACGTGGCTCAGCGGTAGAGCATCGCCTTGCCAAGGCGAGGGTCGCGGGTTCGATTCCCGTCGTCCGCTCCATTTGCGCCCTTAGCTCAGCTGGATAGAGCGTTTGACTACGAATCAAAAGGTCGGGAGTTCGAATCTCTCAGGGCGTGCCATTTTTTAAAAAAAGATAATATCGGGATGTAGCTCAGCTTGGTAGAGCACCTGGTTTGGGACCAGGGGGTCGCATGTTCAAATCGTGTCATCCCGATTTGCTTAAGAATTGAGGCCCGGCAAAAGTAACCGGAATATGCTTTGAAGCATAGCGTGACTTTTGTGGGTTGATATGCGGGTGTAGTTCAATGGTAGAACTCCAGCCTTCCAAGCTGGTAGCGTGGGTTCGATTCCCATCACCCGCTCCATACATAAGCAGGACATCACCGTGTGTGATGTTTTTTTTACATATTCATACGACTATCCTGCGAAGTGTTAATGCAATAAAGAATGCTGTCGTATCAACGGTTTATAGGACTAATGTCCGTGGGCTATGGGTATAACATGATCATGAGTTTTGTCGATTTGGCTAATTTTTTCGCCTGAAAAATGCAGATTTTCATTCGCTTTTATTGTATGATGTTAGGAAGGCGTTACGTCCTATAAATAAACTGCTGAAACGGGTTGAGATGGGAGGAATAGCATGACTGAACTTACAGTAACCGCAAAAAGCAATTCCAACAATCTGCTGCGGCGAGATGTACGGTTCCTTGGCAATATTCTTGGAGAAGTTCTTGTCCATCAAGGAGGCAATGAGCTTTTAGATATAGTTGAGAAAATTCGCGAAACGAGTAAATCGTTGCGATCCGTATTCCTGCCAGAATTGTTTGCAGATTTCAAAAGGATCATCAGCACGCTGGAACCCGACATTCGCCATCAGGTGATTCGCGCGTTTGCCATTTACTTTCAATTGGTTAACATCGCCGAACAGAATCATCGCATACGGCGTAAACGCGATTACGAGCGTTCCGCCGGGGAAAGTGTTCAACCAGGTTCCATCGAAAGTGCAGTCCAGGATTTGAAAGAGCGCAATATTACGTTTGAAGAAGTTCAAGAAATTCTCGAAAGTCTATCCCTTGAGCTGGTGATGACCGCTCATCCAACAGAAGCGATGCGTCGGGCTATTCTGGATATCCATAAACGGATAGCGGACGATGTGATGCAGCTGGACAATCCGACACTGACATTCCGCGAACGGGAGCAGCTTCGGGAGAAACTACTGAATGAAGTGATTACGCTATGGCAAACCGATGAGCTTCGTGACCGTAAACCTACTGTTCTGGATGAAGTCAGAAACGGTATGTATTATTTTCACGAAACCCTGTTTCACATTCTGCCAGAGGTTTATCAAGAACTGGAGCGCTGCCTAACTAAATATTATCCGGGTCACCATTGGCACGTTCCAACCTATTTGCGTTTCGGTTCGTGGATCGGTGGCGATCGGGACGGAAATCCTTCAGTGACGGCGGACGTAACATGGAGAACGCTTGAAATGCAGCGGAAGCTGGCGATTCGTGAATATCAACGGATTTTGCGTGAATTCATGAAATACCTGAGCTTCAGCTCGTCAATCGTTAACGTTTCGGATGAATTGCTTCAATCCATTGAAAAAGACCGCGAAAATGTAACACTGAAGAAGATGGAAATTTGGCACAATGAGAAAGAGCCTTATCGTGTAAAACTGGTATATATGCTGGCTAAAATGAGTCATATTCTGGATGAGAACATGACAGGCGGCGAGCGTTATCAGACCCCTGAGGAATTCATCGAGGATTTGAATATCATTGATCGAAGCCTGCGTTTCCATTTTGCTGACTATGTTGCAGACACCTATATTCAAAAGCTGATTCGCCAGGCGGAGTTGTTTGGTTTCCATACCGCAACGCTGGATATCAGACAGCATAGCCAAGAGCATGAGAATGCCATGGCCGAAATTCTGCGAAAAATGAACGTGACGCAGGACTACGCCCAATTGAGCGAAGACGAGAAGATCGAACTGCTCAATAACTTGCTTAATGATCCGCGTCCATTGACTACGCCTTATCAAGAGTATAGCGACAGCACCGAGGAATGCCTCGAAGTATACCGTACCGTATTCCGTGCGCAGCAGGAATTCGGCGTGAAATGCATCTCCAGTTATTTGATCAGTATGGCCGAAGGCGCAAGCGACATTCTGGAAGTGATGGTATTTGCCAAAGAGGTCGGGCTGTTCCGGAAGGATAACGACGGTTCTGTAATCGCTACGCTGCAGGCAGCGCCATTATTCGAGACGATAGACGATCTTCATGCCGCGCCGGAAATCATGCGCAAGCTCTTCAGCCTGCCGATCTACCGTGAAGCGGTGAGCGCCATGAACGAACTGCAGGAGATCATGCTGGGCTACTCTGACAGCAACAAGGACGGCGGTGCCATTACGGCGAACTGGGAGCTCCAGGTAGCACTCAAAGAGATTACGGCCGTAGCCAATGACTACGGCATCAAGGTAAAATACTTCCATGGACGCGGCGGATCGCTCGGACGCGGCGGTATGCCTCTGAACCGCAGCATTTTGGCTCAGCCGGCATCGACCATTGCAGGCGGCATCAAAATCACGGAGCAGGGTGAGGTTATTTCGTCCCGTTACTCCTTGAAGGGCATTGCCTACCGGAGTTTGGATCAGGCAACCTCAGCATTGATCACGGCTTCCCTGAATGCCCGTTACCCTGAAAAAGAATCGACCGAAAAAGAGTGGGAAGTGATTTCCTCCAGCATTTCGGCCGTTTCTCAGAAAAAATATCAGGATCTGATATTCCGCGATCCGGATTTCCTTACTTTCTTCAAGGAATCCACGCCGCTTCCTGAGGTGGGCGAGCTGAATATTGGTTCCAGACCTTCCAAGCGCAAGAACAGTGACCGTTTCGAGGACCTGAGAGCCATTCCTTGGGTGTTTGCATGGACGCAGAGCCGTTACCTGCTTCCGGCATGGTACGCGGCTGGTACGGGCTTACAAAGCTTCTACCAAGGCAAGGAAGAGAATATGAAGGTGCTTCAGAAGATGTACACGAGCTATCCGTTCTTTACGTCCCTGATCGATACCCTTCAGATGGCACTTGCGAAGGCAGATCTGATCATCGCCAAGGAGTATTCCTTGATGACGAAGGATGATCAAGCACGCGAGCGCATCTTCGGTCTGATTCAGGAAGAATTCAAATTGACGAAAGAGCTGGTTCTTAAGATTACAGGACAACAGGATATTCTGGATAACCAGCCGGTTCTGCAGGAATCGATAAGACTCCGCAACCCTTACGTGGATCCGCTCAGCTATTTGCAGGTTCAACTGCTTAACGAGCTGCGTGAACTAAGGGAGCAGGAGCAGGATGATCCGGATCTGCTTCGGGAAGTACTGCTGACCATCAACGGCATTGCCGCCGGGCTTCGCAATACAGGCTGATCCTTGCAGAAGCTAAAGCTTTTTGAAAGGGATAGTATTAGGCGAGGTTCCCTAGAGGGACCTCGTTTTTTTCATCTATGCTCAGCTTGCGTCCTAATGATTAAAGTATCGGCTGCAGGTGAATTGTCTTTGATACACGAATGGGATTCTTTTTGAATTATTGTTGATTTTTAGAAACAGTTGAATTACGATTTGAATGATGCGTTTTTAAACGTTACCCATCAGACCATTCTGGGGGAATTATGGTGGACAATTTGGATGTAAGACTGGCAAAGCTGGCCCGAAAAGGGGACCAAAGGGCATTTGCCGAAATCGTAGAGCTTTATAAAGACAAGATTTTTCATTTGGCTTACCGGATGCTGAGCAACCGCCATGAGGCCGAGGATGTCGTACAAGAGACTTTTTTGCGTGTTTACAAGAACCTTGACCGATATGACGAGAACCAGAAGTTCTCAACTTGGATATACCGAATTGGCACGAATCTTAGCATTGATCGGCTGCGCAAGCGCAAGCCTTCTTTCTCGTTGGACGCCGACCTGAACGAAAGCGAAGGGATGGACGGCTACTCCCTGATCCCAAGCGATAACCGTACGCCTGAGAGCGAGATGCTGCTATCGGAAACGCAGCGCATTATCCATCAGGCTATTGACGGACTTCCTGCCAAGTACAAGACCATTATGATTTTAAGGTACATCCAGGATTTATCCCTGCAAGAGATCAGCGAGATTTTGGACCTGCCTGTAACAACGATCAAAACGCGTGTACATCGTGGACGCGAATTTTTGAGAAAAAAATTAGAGTACAAATTGTGAGGAAAAAAACGCCTATCGCCGTTCTTTGAGGAAGAGAGACCGCGTTTAAAGGCGCTTTTTTCTTGCGGAAATCAGAAAGTCCGTGCCCGTCATTTTTTTCTGATTTTCTTTTAAAAAAGTTGAAACATCCCCGATTCCGGCACGTATGAACAATAAGCAAGTCTTATGCCCCTAGGGGGGATAGACCCAGCAAAGAGATTGAATGAAAGGATTGGCTCACAAATGGATTGCAAATTAGCCGTCTCTTTGATGCATGATTATCTGGATAATGACTTGTCCGACCCGCAGCAGCTAGAATTGCAGAAGCATTTGCTGGATTGTGCTGACTGTCGGAATTACTTCGAGAAGCTGGAGCATACCGATATGCTTCTTTTTTCCTTAACTCATCATGCGACCAAGCCATCCGATGATTTAACGGAACGTATAATGGGCATGCTGCCGCAGCCCAAGAAACAAAAAGCTTGGGTCAAATGGGTTAAGAATCATCCTGCGCTCACGGCTGCAGCTTTGTTTTTGGTCGTCATGCTCTTTAGCACGATCAGTTTCTGGAGTCAGGACACTCAGCTGGTTGTAAAGAGCGATGAATTCGAAAAGCTGGTGATTGAAGGGGATACGGTCATTATTCCACCGGATCAGATCATCACGGGAGATATTACGGTCGAGAACGGAAAGACTAAGGTTTACGGTCAGGTTAATGGCAATGTGACCGTTATCGACGGAGAATTATTTCAGGCTTCCACCGCGCATATAGCGGGTCAAGTGAAGGATATAGATAGAGCCATGGATTGGATATGGTATAAGATCTCCACTCTGTTTACAGATGCCGCTTACCGCTAGGTGAAAACCGCAATTACGAAGCAAAGGCGCCTCTTTTCAGTGAAAAGACGGCGCTTCTTTTGTTGATTTTATGCGGATTTGCATGGAAAGCGGAGGGAGTCCGCTTGCATCGGAAAGATTAACGTTATAACCTAGAGAGTGTAGAGTACATACTACATATATAGTCTCATGCGTTATTAAAGAGGATGTTCAAGAATCTCCGCGTGATTAGAAGGATGATGGAAAGCAGGCCCGGTTTCAAACCAGGGCGTTCATCTTCGAAGGAACCGGATTTTTTGGGCCCGCACTTAAAGGAAATGACGGGGGTTGCTGTATGGTGGAGTATTTCACAGATATGACCTGGGGTGAATCCATTAAAGATATCATCGATATCCTTATCGTTACTTATATAATATACCAGATGATTCTGCTCGTCCGCGGCACGCGGGCGGTCCAGCTGCTCAAAGGAATTTTGGTGCTGGTGGTCATCTGGGCGCTAAGCACCTGGTTTGATCTGTATACGCTCAAGTGGCTGATGAACCAGATCTTTACCTTTGGGGTGCTGGCGATCTTTATTATCTTCCAGCCTGAGCTCAGACGTGGTTTGGAGCAGCTCGGCCGAGGCAAGCTGTTCGGGCGGACCGCGGATATTGACGAGGAGACGAATAAGTTAATCAGCGAAACCATTAAGGCGGTTAATTATTTGTCGCGGCGCAAAATCGGGGCACTGATCGTGTTTGAGCGGACGACAGGCCTGAATGAATACGTAGAATCGGGAATTCCGATGGGATCGGTGATCAGCTCGGAATTGTTCATCAACATTTTTATACCGAATACGCCTCTCCATGACGGAGCCGTCATTATTCAGAACGGCCAAATCGCGGCCGCAGGCTGTTATTTACCGCTATCGGAGAATCCTTTCATCAGTAAGGAACTGGGGACGCGGCACCGTGCCGCTATCGGAATCAGTGAAGTGGGGGATGCGATTTCGGTTGTCGTATCCGAGGAGACTGGGCAAGTATCGCTGGCCTTAAATGGACAAGTGGTTCGGGATATTAAGGAAGAGTCTCTGATATCGAAATTGTATGAGGAGCTCAGACCTGCCGCGTCCATCAAGGAGAAACGCACGTTCTTCTGGAAACGGAAGGGGGACGGCAGCAATGGATAAATGGATCAAGAACAACACGGCAAGCAAGCTCATCGCACTCGCTGTCAGCATTCTGTTATGGGCAATGGTTCATATGGACAGCGGTACGCCCGCACCGCCCACGACCTTTTATGATACCAAGATCATTGAAGGCGTTAAGATTCAAACCTATGGATTTGATGACGGCGAATATGTGTTAACCGGCATTGATCAAGATCGCGTGAATCTCGAGGTGCGGGGGAAGAAATCCAATATTTCGCTTTTGACCGACGAATATAAAGTAAAACTTGATCTGAGCAACGTCAAAGAACCGGGTACGCACACACTTCCCCTGACCTACTCCATCCCAAGCGGCGTGGAGATGGTATCGATGGAACCATCCGTTGTTACGGTGACCGTAGAGCCGAGAGTGTCGAAATCCGTGACGGTAAGTATTGGAACGAAGGGCGAGCCTGCTAAAGATTACCGGGCCGGAACGCCCGTGCTGATTGACCCAAGGCAAGTCACGGTTACCCTGCCGGAATCGTCGATGGCAAATTTAGGGCAGGTCAAAGGTAACGTGGAGCTTGATGGAGCCAAAGAGAAGATTACGGAGAAACGAGTCAAGCTAACAGCATATGATAAAGAAGGCGCCGAAATGGAGGATGCGGTCATTGAGCCCGCTACGGTAGCGGTTGAAGTACCGATTGAGCCTGCATTTGTCACGCTGCCGCTAGAGCTTCAGTATACCGGAAGGCTGCCGGAAGGGTTTGTCTTATCCAAGGTAGAACAGAAGGTCAAAGAAGTGAAGCTGTTCGGCAGTAATGAGGCACTGGCAGGAGCTGAGACCTATATCGAAGCCGCTATCAATCTGGGAGAAGTTAGAAATTCAGGAACAACAGTGCTTACGGCCGACTTGACGCCGCCTGAAGGTTTTGAGAAAATCGAGCCGAGCTCTGTAACGGTTGAAGTTACGGCTGTATCGCATGGAGAACGGGTGATTACCGGCATTCCGATCACGTTAAATGGAGTCGCCTCCGGTCTGGACGCCGTCATTACGGATCCAAAGACGAAGACGATCTCCCTGACGCTCACCGGTGCGCCTGACTTGCTTAATAGTCTGGAGCCGACGGATATTGGAGCTGAAGCGAACGCGACCGGCTTGAAAGCCGGCGTCCATGAAATTCCGCTGCAGATTACGCTGCCTAATTTCATCAACCGCACGGATCAGGATCGCCCTGTGATTAAGATAGAGCTCAAGGATAATTCGAAACCCGTGACAACGAACCCGGGTACTTCGAACAACGAGGGAACCGACAAAGACAAGCCTGATGTACCGGGAACCGGAACTGGCACTGGAACCGGAACAGGGACAGGCAATGATCATGGGGAGGATCCGGAGACGCCTCCCGCGAATGAGGGCACGGATAACTCCGGGTCAGGAGAAAACCCATCACATCCGCCGGGAGACGGATCAAGCGATGGAACAACGGGCACAGATACATCCACTGATGGATAATATCGAAGAGTAGATAAAGGAGTATATAAAACATGGGGAAATATTTTGGTACAGATGGAGTAAGAGGGGTTGCGAATCAAGAATTAACGGCGGAAATGGCTTACAGCATCGGCCGCTGCGGCGGCTATGTGCTTACGGGCGATAAAGAGAAGCCAACCGTCATCATCGGGATGGATACCCGGGTATCCGGCGCTATGCTGGAGTCGGCTCTGGTTGCAGGCCTGCTGTCCATTGGCGCACACGTCATTCGCCTTGGTGTCGTAAGTACGCCGGCGGTGGCTTATATTACAAGACTTTTGAAGGCTGATGCGGGCGTTATGATCTCGGCTTCGCATAACCCGGTGCAGGATAACGGCATCAAGTTCTTTGGTGGCGACGGCTTCAAGCTGTCAGATGAAACCGAGCTCAAGATTGAAGAGCTGATGGATGCGGAAACCGACAATCTGCCGCGACCGATCGGGGCTGATCTAGGTGAATTGCTGGTAGATAACGATTCTAAGTATAAATATCTGGAATATTTGAAAACGACGATCAGCAACCGGTTCGACGGCATGAAAATCGTGCTGGACTGTGCAAACGGGGCCGCATATGAGCTCGCTCCGAAGCTGTTCCGTGAATTGGGTGCGGATGTGATCACCATCGGCGCTGAGCCGAATGGCCTGAATATCAATGATCACTGCGGATCGACTCACCCGGAGAAACTCGTTGAGGCTGTACTCCAGCATGGCGCTGACCTCGGACTGGCTTTTGACGGAGATGCGGATCGCCTGATTGCCATCGATGCAAAAGGCGAGGAAGTGGACGGCGATTTCATCCTGTGCATTTGCGGGGACGCCATGAACCGTGCCGGCAAGCTGAAGGAAGGTACGATCGTTTCGACCGTGATGAGCAACATCGGTTTCTATAAAGCATGCGACAGCCTGAAGCTGAAGACGGCAAAAACGGCAGTCGGCGACCGCTACGTCATGGAAGAAATGCGCCGCGGCGGATACAACCTGGGTGGCGAGCAGTCGGGACATGTCATTTTCCTGGACCACAACACCACAGGAGACGGCATTCTGACCGGGATTCAATTGGTGGATACGCTGGTAGCCTCCGGCAAGCCGCTGCATGAGCTGAAGAGCAGCATGCGCAAGTATCCGCAAGTACTCGTTAATGTCCGAGTTGGCGATAAGAGCAAGTACCAAGGCAATACCGTTATCGAGTCTGCGATTGCTGAGGTTGAAGGCATTCTGGGGGATAACGGTCGTGTCCTGGTGCGCCCATCGGGAACGGAATCCCTCATTCGCGTCATGGCGGAAGGCCCGGACAAAGATGAGCTTGACCGTTATGTAACGCAGATTGCAGACGTGGTGAAGCGGGAATTGGCGTAAGACTAAGGGTGTATTTTTCAAGGAAAGCAGACTAATTTCTGTCAGGGCCAGTGAACTATGAAGTTTCGGTTCACTGGCCCGCTGTTTTCCGGAATGCCGGTCGAATGAAAGCGCAACACCCCCTGTCCTGCCTGCAAAGCGGTGCTTGTTCGGCATCGCTTGAGAAAGTAGGTCATTCGGTGTCATTGATGGGGTTCATCCTAGGTAGGGCTTGGTATTGTCAAGAACCAGCCGAGTTGCCAAAGTGATAGGGCATGAATATAATAAAGGATGTCATTCAAGAATAGAAAGCGAGGATCGTGAGGTTACTTCAAGCTTCATAAGCGCCAGAGCTTGTACCTGCGCGGGGATTGGTTATTGTCATGCTAAGGATAACCAAACGGCAGAACGCAAGTTGACGAGGTAGAGGTGTTCGGATTATTCGGCGGGGACCTCTCGGTTATGCATCAACCGTAAGCGGATAACGGAAAAGGAATGGGCGACCGTTCTTACAACGTATTCGCAGATGCTTATTCATCACTTGTATACAAAACATGAATGTGCGATCTAGAACAGGGCAGCGCGGTGGAAGAAGAGTGCATTCATGTCTGTTCAACTAAACAGCCTAACGAATTGCTGAGTTTCTTGAACGTTGATAATTGAATAGGTCATTCTTCTTTCCTGATGCCGCACAGATGCTGCCGTGTTCTATTTCCGCCTAACTATTATAGGGAAATCGAACGGAGGAATCATACGATGTGTGGTATTGTCGGATATATTGGAAATCAGAAAACGCAAGCGGTGTTGATCGAGGGATTGAGAAAGCTTGAGTATCGTGGATACGATTCAGCTGGGATTGCCGTCTTTACGAATGAAGGCCTGCGCGTTGCGAAGGCACAAGGACGTCTTGCCAATCTGGAGGAGCGACTGGAATCTGCACCACTGGTAGGGACCGCAGGTATCGGTCATACCCGCTGGGCAACCCATGGCCGTCCATCGGACGTGAATTCGCATCCGCATACGGACGAAAGCCAGAAGTTCTCCGTTGTTCATAACGGGATCGTTGAGAACTATCTGGAGCTGAAGGAAGAGCTGATCAGTCAAGGACACCAGTTTGCTTCGGAGACCGATACGGAAGTTATTTCCCATCTCATTGCCCGCGAATATGACGGGGATATCGTTAAGGCTGTGCAGAAGGCGATCTCTTACATGAGAGGCGCATTTGCCCTTGGCGTATTGACCGAGTATGAGCCGGATCGATTGGTGGCTGTACGTCAAGCAAGCCCGCTTATAATTGGTCTTGGCGAAGGAGAGAACTTCATCGGTTCTGATATTCCGGCTATTTTGAAATATACGCGTAACGTTTATATTCTCAACGATGGAGAGATGGCTCTGCTGACGGCAGATGCTGTCGAATTAATGACCATTGAGGGGAACTTTATTTCTCGGGAAATGATTCGTGTCGACTGGGATGCCGTTACAGCGGAAAAAGGCGGATTCGATCACTTCATGCTGAAGGAGATCCACGAGCAGCCAAAAGCATACCGGGATACGATGCTGGGCCGTGTGGATGAGAGCGGCCGTAAAGTCGTTCTGCCTGAGCTGAAGCTGACACAGGAACAGATCAAGAACATTCGCAATGTTCAGATCGTCGCCTGCGGTACGGCTTACCATGCCGGGCTGGTGGGACGCAGCGTGATCGAAGAGATGGTGCGCATTCCGGTCGAAAATGACGTGGCGTCTGAGTACCGTTACCGCTCGCCGATCGTCACGCCGGAGACCCTTGTCATCGTTGTGAGCCAATCCGGCGAGACGGCAGATACCTTGGCTGCGCTTCGTGAAGCGCAAAGCCATGGCGCTCATGTCCTGGCCATCACGAACGTGGTAGGCAGCTCGATTGCCCGAGAAGCCAACGATGTGCTTGGCACCCTGGCTGGTCCGGAGATTGCCGTAGCTTCCACGAAGGCGTACACATCGCAGTTGATCGCGTTCTATCTGTTTGGTCTGTACCTGGCTCAAGTGCGCGGTACGATGACAGAAGACGCCGTTGCTGAAGTGATTGCAGCGATGGAAGCACTGCCTGAACAGGTAGAGTCCATGCTGACCAACGCGGAATCGATCAAGGGATATGCCGAGCAGATTGCTGAGCATGAGAACCTGTTCTTCATTGGCCGCGGCCAAGACTACGCCGTGGCTCAGGAAGGCTCCCTCAAGCTGAAGGAGATCTCTTACATTCACTCCGAGGCTTATGCTGCCGGCGAACTAAAGCATGGTACGCTTGCCCTGATTGAAGAGGGAATTCCGGTCATTGCCTTGGCAACCCAAGAAACCGTACTTGAAAAAACGGTAAGCAATATCAAGGAAGTGAAGGCCCGCGGCGCGGAAGTGATGGCCATTACGCATGAAGAGCACGTGGCCGGCCTGCTGAAATCCGTGGATCAAGCCTTCGCCATTCCGAAGACCTTGCCGATCTTGACGGCAGCCTTGTCTGTCGTACCGCTGCAGCTGCTTGCCTACTACGCATCGCTTGCCCGTGGCAACGACGTGGATAAGCCGCGAAACCTCGCGAAGAGCGTGACGGTGGAGTAAGGCAGGAGCGGGCAATTAAGATCTGCTCTAGTTGTTCTGTTAATGAAATTTAGGATTCATCTCGCTTGAATTTATTAATGAAAAGGCTTCGCCCCTGGTGATTAGGGGCGAAGCCTTTTGTCATGTTTAGAAGAATTCAAGATATTAAAGTGATTAAAGATTCAATAACTTACTCGATCGATTCCACCTGAATGACTGGCACCTTCGTGATCTGACCGGATGCGGCGCTTTCGCTGCTTCCGCTATGGTCTTGTTGAACATCATCCGGATTGATCTCCTCGGAAGTGACGGGATCGCTTGGATTCCCAGTTTCATCCAGATGATCTCCCTCAACTTGTCCGGTCTCCGGCTCGGCAGGGTCCGGAGACGCAGGCGGTTGGCTGCTTACCGGGATCTCGAGCTGCTGATACTCGCCATGGAACGTTCCGATTAGCGTCGTGCTCCCCGCAGGGAAATCCAAGTCTCCCTTTAAGACGATATAGTATCCATCACGTTCGGCAATGACTTCGCCATAGCCGCCTTGCGGGATATGGACAGAGAAGCGTACTTTCTCATTCGGATAACCCTCGATATTAGCGATATCGATGTCGGTATATTGAACCTGATACCCAGTGAATCCGTATTGGTCTCCTTGACGCTCAAAGATGGCGATCTCGTCCGGACTGACTCCTTCCAAATTCGTGACCAGCAAAGATTTGTCCGGCAGCACCTGGTAGCCTTTGGCCGTAAATTGGAACAGCGGCGTCAGATTAGAATCTCTGGCTTCGTAGGCTGAATAGAATACCAAGTCAGTTCCCGCAGAGCCCTCCACAAGGATGACCGGATTCTTCTCGGTGCTAAGCGATTCCTCGACTGAAACCTCATGGATCGCGACATCGGACGGGTAATCGTGGTTTTGGAATAATTGCACCGTTTCATCGGCATTCAAGACCGCTAAGTAGATGATGCTCCCCTCGTCGACCCCTATGGCATAGGCCAATCCTCCGAAACGATTGCCGCCTCCGCCGACATAGCTGAAGCTGCCTTTCAGACCGGCCATGTGGAACAAACGAATCGGATCGTGGATCGTCCAGGCCAATTCGGCAGCTTGCCGTTTACCGCTCATATCCTGGTACCCCGACAAGGCCGCATAGAGTGCGACCGCTTCCTCGTAGTTCTGGCTCTGTACCATCGCATCGGCCGCTGCGACCCAGCGGTTGATCTCATTCTGAATAAACGCCATGATCTCCGCGTTCTTCCGCTCGTTCCGTTCCAGGAACTTTCTGTAGCCTGAGGCGTGAGCTGCAAAAACGGCCGGTTGTTCCCGCTGCACATCCCTTTGCAGCATGGCATACACAAGTTCATCGGTCTTGCCGTTCAACCAGGCAGCCGATATCGACCGGCTGGCATACTCGGAACCCATGGATTGCGACCAATTCAACAGGTCGGCATACTGCCCGGCCCCTGCCAGGCGGGTCAAAACCATCTCGTCGTATCGCTGGAACAGGCGGAGCAGCTTCTCATCCTTCTGTTTCTCGCTGCCGTAGAAGGAATCCGGAATGCGAAGCAGATTCCATTTAAAGCTGTTATCCTCGTACTGCTGCTCTTCAAGCAGCTCGTCGGCCCTGCGCGTAAACAAATTGATGAACTGCAGGAATGTCCGTTTCACATCATCGGGTATGCCATAGAACGCCGCAATTTCGTCGTAATACGAGGCGTGGGAACCCTGTTGTTCCGAGAATTTCTTCTCCGCCTCAAGCAGTTCGGCATATACGTTCATGAAGCCGGAGAAATCGCCGGCCTCCCCGACCTGGCTCAATCGATGATCAAGAGAGGAGAGACTTTCCTTCATGGACGTAATGGGCGCAAGCTCTTGCAGCCTTGAAGCAAGCAGATCTTCTTTATATAGAAGGGAACGGTTATTGCGGGCCTTCTGATACCACTCTTCTGCCTGAACGAGCTTTTTCTGGGCATACAACGACTCGGCTTGCGCCATCGCCTCGATTTTTTGATAGATGTGAATTCCCTTATACCCGATCAGCAGCAGAAGGACGATACATAAAAAAAGATACAAATTTCGCAGGGTTAGCGTGTTTTTCATCGTCATAACGGTATAGCCCCTCTAATCCCATTTTTGAAAATCAGGGTCCGAGCGGTAATGTTCATTATAAATCGCCGATACCCGATCCCGAAGGCCGTTCCACGACAAGCCGGGATTGCGGCGCACGATCTGATACAAGCGGAGGAAGCGGTATCTTGGCAATCCATCCGCATAGCGGCTAATGAAATCCGGAAACGTATCGATATATTTTTTCTTCCGCACCGCTGCTCCGGCAGCGTCGATCATAATCTGCCTGCCATGCTCCATCCGTAAAATGTCAGCTTCATGATCGAGCAGGTACCGAATGGCTTTGCTGTTGATCAGCTCGCGTTTAATTTTGGCGATTTCCCCGATATAGGCGGCCAGGTCTGGATCAAACTCGTCCAGAAGCAGGGGCTCGAGTTCAAGATCCATATCCTTGCGGAGGCTGAAGCTTTGCAGAAGGACGATCTGCTGCAGGCGGATCCGGTCATTCCGAACCAAGGAAGCAATTTCCCTGACGATCTCAAAGCCAAGCTGAGCATCTTCCTTGATGGCGGCAGAGGCCGTCGCTTTGTTCAGATCGAGGCCATCCAGAATCTGTTCTCGATGACTTCTTATTAGCTTGTCCAGAGCGTGCAGGGTCTCGGAATCCAGCATTCGCCGCTGGATCAGCCATAACCATACAAGCAGGATCAGCATGCAGGCAAAGGCGATCACGATCTGCAAGAAGGTCTGACCGAGAAGCACGGCGGAGAGTCCTATAATGTAGAAAAGAAGCCGGTCGCTCTGCACGGAACGTTTGGCCATACCTTCTGCAAATTCCATAACGGGGACCAGGGACTGGCGTTTGCAGAAAGCGCAGCTGTCCTCCCAAAGAATCGTGAAATTGTGGCAATGTTTGCAAATCCTTAACTTTTGGTAGACATATCTCGTTTTAGTATAGGGGCGAAGTTGCACCGGCTTTTTCTTATCCATGCTGTTCCCTCTTGGAGTTGGCCGCTTCAAGCAGAGTCTGCTGCAGCTGCTCCGGCGTCGGGGCGTTCTTCTTACGCTTGGAATAGGCCGTGATCTTGATGATGACAAAAAGAAACAAAATCCCGAGACATCCGTATGTAATCATATGTCGGTTCCTTTCGGTATCGAAATTGGTTCAAAAATGGCGGGTGAGCCTTGTGTCCTAAGTCCGGGTGACACGACTGATGCTGTTGAACTTTGGCAGGTATAATTATATCATATGGACATAGTGCTGGGATATTTTAGTGACTGGCATGGTATTTTCTATATAAACATAGTAGAAATATGGATGTTTTCGATTATTATTTTAAGCTTCCTTTCATGTGATTTTAAGACTTATTGCCTACAGTTAGACTAGTCTCTGACGAACGAACCGAGACATCCGCCGATGCTCGATTAAATGAATGAAGGAGTAAATCTATGCAACGTAAAAATAAATGGCTGCTCTCTCTGATGGCAGCAGTGCTGCTGATCATGACTTGGAGCGGAGGGGCCTTGCCTAAGGCAGCGGCTGCCTCCCAAGGCTCCAACATCGATGCCGTACTGGTGATGGACGCCAGCAATTCGATGAAAAATAGCGATCCGGAACGGATTAGCGGCGAAGCGATGAAGATGTTCATCGACATGCTGGCGACAACCGGCGACAAGGTCGGCATCGTTTCCTATACTGACAGGATTCAGCGGGAGAAAGCCTTGCTTGAAATTCAGTCGGAGGCGGACAAAACCGCGCTGAAGGAATTTATCGATCAGCTGGATCGCGGACCGTACACCGATATGTCCGTCGGTCTCGATGAAGCCGTGAAGGTGCTGAAGCAGGGGATGGACCCTGCTCATGCGCCGATGATCGTTGTTTTGGCCGACGGTAACAATGATTTGGACCCGAATACGGGCAGGACGAGCAAGGAAGCGTCAGAGCAGTTGGACCAAGCCGTCAAGGAGGCCAAAGGAAGCGGTATTCCGATTTATACGATCGGACTCAATGCCGACGGGAAGCTGAACAAAGAAACGCTGGCTGAACTGGCTAACCAAACGGGGGGCAAATCCTTTACAACCAGTTCGGCGGATGACCTTCCGCAAATATTAAGCGAGATTTTTGCCAGCCACCAGCAGCTCAAGATCGTTCCGGTACAGTCGATTACCGGCAACGGAAGCTATCAGGAGGTTACGGTCCGCGTGCCGAATGCCAACGTATTGGAAGCGAATATTTCCATTATGTCCTCCAGCCCCGTGGACGTGAAGCTGGTAGATCCCGACGGTACTGAGCAGAGCATTCCTTCGGCTAGTGTGCTGCGCTCCACGTCCAACACCTATTCGCTGCTCAAGCTGCTGAAGCCGCAGCAAGGCGACTGGAAGCTTCAGGTGAAAGGCGTATCGAAGGACAAAATCGACATCAACCTCGTGTTCAACTACGACCTGGAGCTGGCTATGGATCCTCCGCCGTCTTCCAAGGTAAAGGCCGGGGATACGATTGACATTAACGCATACCTCGTCAGCAATGGACAGAAACTGCAGGACCAAGAACAGTACGGCAATATGACGGCGAAATTGTTGATCAAGGACCTGGACACCGGAGACGAGTCGGAGGTCGTACTAGAGAACAAAGAAGGCAGCTTTGTAGGGGATTACAAGATTCCGCAGAAGCATGACTACGAGCTGAGGGTGCGTGCGGAGGAGCAGAGCTTCTACCGTGAAAGCCCGCCTGTGAAGATAAGCGCGAAAGCGGCAGCCTCTGGTTCGGATAATGGCGAGAAGGAGATGACAGCGGGCGAGGATGTGAAACCTTTTCCATTATGGCCCGTAATCATTGGCATCGCGGCGCTGCTCATTGTTGGAGCGGCAGCTTATTTCATTCTCGGCGCGATAAAGAAAGCGAACAAGGGCTTTGTCGGCCAAATCGTGATTGAGATCAGGGATGAGAACACCGGGGAGAAGACGTCCCCGCAATACAAGAAGCTGACTTCCTTCAAAGGGAGGTTCAATCTGCATCAGCTTCTGCAGCTTGCTCCGGAGCTCAAGGAAACGGAGAAAATCCTGTTCGTGCCGGGCAAGAACGACCGCATCATACTTAAGAACCTTTCTTCAGCCGTCATCGAGAAATCCGGGCGGGCTCTGGATGCAACGAACGGGACGGAGCTGAAGAACGGAGACCGGCTGAGAGTTTCCCCTCAGCAGGCGGACAAAACGATATTATTCGAATATTTGGCTTAAAGTGCGAGTTCAAAAAGGTCGATTTATCGAAAACGCACTTTTTGAACAACCTCTTAAAGCCATGACCTATCAGGAGGGGAAGTTATGAAACCGGTAGTTAGAGAACATATACAACAGCTTGACGTTTCACTCGGAGGCGGCATTGTCAGCGAGAAAATACGAGTGGATACCATCGACAATCCGATCCTCATTATCGGACTTGGAGGGACGGGGATCGATGCGCTGCTGCGCTTGAAATATCAGATTAACCGCCGCTTCAAGCTGCCGGAAGATCCGTTGTCCAAGAAAAGAATGGACAAGCCGGATAACGTCGAGTTTCTGGCTTTCGAGACCAACGAACAAGATAAGAATAAACGCTACAAAGGGATCGGACTGGATCCGATCAATGAATTCGTGCTTCTCTCCAATGCCGAGATCGGAGGCCTTCTCCAGAACCGCAGCATCCTGGAGCCTTACATTACGGATTGGCTGTCGCCCGAGCTGAGCATTACCGACGGCATGAACGGGGCAGCAGGCGTACGCCAGGCGGGCCGCTTGCTCCTGTTCACGAAGATTACCCAAGTGGTGCAGGCGATCGACAAGAAGATCAAAACACTGTCGGTCGGCACGAACAAAAAGCTGATGGTCTTCCTGCTGACGGGGCTGTCCGGCGGTACGGGCAGCGGCTGCTTCTTGGACATCGCCTATATCGTTCGCGGCATTATCGAACGCGATCACGGCTCTGCCGGCATCGACCGCGTGAACACGCTCGGCTATCTATTTACGCCGGATATCAATCTGGCAAACAAAAGCTTGAGCGAGCATACGCGCGAATACATCAAGAAGAACGGTTACGCCGCGCTCAAAGAGCTGGACTACTGGATGAACGTGGATGCCAGAGGCGAACGGTTCAAGCAGCAGTACGGCAACATTCTGAACGTGAACTCTCCGCTGCCTCCGTTTAATCTATGTCATCTGATATCCGCTACGAATACGGAAGGCAAGCTGCTGGAGAATGCCTACGATTACTGCATGAACGTTACCGCGGAGAACATCACGAACTTTATGGCCAGCGAGGAAAAACAGTCAGGCGAAGAATTTGCGATCCATGACTATATCAGCAACATCCGCACCAATATCGCGCAGATGAACAAGGCGTATCCTGCAAATTACGACTACAACATCATCGGCGCATCATCGGCCGTGCTGCCGATCGAAGAGATGACGACGTATCTGGCATACCGCGTCTTCGGCAAAATGCAAACCATGTTCGAGAAAGCACCGAGCCAGGAGGACGTTGAGAAATTTGCGAGCAAGCTGGGCATCGACCTGGACTCGATGACCAAGAACTTCGAATCCCGCGTACCGGAGCCGCTGCCCGGATACCAGAACAGCGAGCGGCTCAGCTATGCGAACGTGGTGAAGAACCAGGTCATAAATATGGATACGGAGCTGGAACAGAATTTTCTGGCCAGAGCCCGCGAGGAATACATCAAAGCGAAGAAGCAGCTGCCGGGCGAGATCGTGGCTCAGTTCAGCGATCAAATCCGCCGGATGTTCCTGCATCCGCAGCAAGGACCGTTTTACGTATCGCGGTTGATCTATACGGAGAAGGGCTTTAGCCTGCTGAAGATGCTGCTGTCCTATATCGAAGCGCTGCGGGAGAATCTGACCCGCATACCGCGGGACATCGAGTCGGCCAGAGAACAGGCGATCGATCGTCTGGGCGATGCAAAGAGCGCTTTTGTCTCGAAGGATAAGAAGAAAAACATCTATATTGAAGCCAAAATCAACGAATATTGGCTGGAAGCGGATGTGGAACGCACCGAGCAGATGATTGAATTCTATGAGGATTTGTACGATCTGCTGAACCAGGAAAATAACCGGATTTACAGCGTATATACGGAGATTCTGAATGCACTGAATTCGATTTTTGCCAAGAACGGCGACATTCTCGTGAACGGGGAAGAACAGCAGGATCATAAAGGGAACAAGACGTATTACTGGAACCTGGTCAGCGTGCCCGACATTTCCGATGTCATTAACAAAATCATGGATCAGAAGGATGTGGACGATCTCATCCGCGATTTCGCCCAGGAGCTGCTGAGCCATGCCAATCGTTGGACCCGGGAGCAGGAGATCGATGTCGTCCGTTCCATTTCGGAGTTTCTTACCGATAAATTCGGGGATCTGATCACCCGTTCGATGGAGGATTTCCTGGTCATGAAATTCGGTCAGGAGGATTCCATCGAGAAATTCGTCGAGCGCAATATCGCCAGCAAGCTGGATGACGAAGCCGTGCCGGTCTTCCATCTGAGCAACAGCGCAGGCAATCTGTACTTCCCTTCCTGGGGCTTCGTGTCCGTGCCGGTACAGGCACCGAGCATTCTGAAGGGGATTCGCAATTATCAGAACAATTCGGTCGGAAAATCCCATTTCACCGTGAAGGAAAGCGAAGTGAAGAACCGGATCTTCTGGCTGAATACGAAGAACGGCGTGCCGCTGTTCGTCTACACGCCGCTGAAGGTTTATGAGGAAAGCTACGAACGCACGATCATGGACAAGGAAGGCGTTGGACGCCACTTGGTGCAGACGGACCGCAACAATTGGACGTACCTGCCATCGCCGATTCCCGAAAAATCCTGGGGGGATACCTACGTCAACCCGCGGGTTCAGGAGTACAATGCCCGAGTTCGGTCCGAATTCAGCCAAGCGCTTGAGTATAAGGTCGTCATCCAGAAGGACGTTGACCAGAATACGAGCAGCCGTTATGCGGTCGTGTTTACGAAGCCGTTTGATCTGAATGAGCTGCTTCGCGCTTATGATCTGCAGCTCGATAGTCCCAAGACTAACCTTGGCGAGGTCAAGCGGGCATGGACCGAGCTGAAGCGATTGATGAACGAGGGGCTGGAGCGGGTAGGCTCCAAGGATATTTTCAACAGCATCCACGAGGAAATGGCCAAGGAGAATTTGATCCGTTCGCCGGAAATGATCCGCATCGTGCGGGAAGAGCTGAAGAAATATGCTGCCATCGCGGCCAAAATGACGGAATTCGAGCTCTTGATCAGCGACAATCAGAATGAAGAGAAGTGGCTTGATCAATTCATCGAGGCGTTGTACACCGGGACGATCACCAAGAAGGGTGCGCTCTTCGTTTATGATCGCGATCCGGAGGAAGATTCCTGGGAGCCGTTTGCCAACCTGCTGAAAAGCGTGAACGACGTAGAGTATGAAGTCTACAAGCACTTCCGTCAGCTGGATGAGAAAAGCCGCAGCACGCTGCTTCGCAAATCCTCCCGCCGCGATCAGGAGCTGACCGCTTCCGAGGATATTACGCCGCTGCTCACCAAGCTGGAAGAATTGGCCGAACGGTTCCTGGAAACGCGCGACCGGCTGGAATACGAGAAGGTGGAGCTTGCGGACGGCGAAGAGCGATACCAGTTCTACAGACAGGTATCTTCGAAATTAAATGACATCCGAAGAAGGTTGAAATAGACGATGAGGGAGATTCTTCGCCAGTATGCTGCCGGCTATGCCAAGTCGGAAGAGCAGCTTACCTTGATGGAGGATGATCAGAGCAGCATCCACTACCCGGAGGTATACTTGTTCATAGGTGACAAGACAGCGTCCGCCATCGAACCGATCATGGAAATTCAGGACCGCAAATGGGATAACAGCGCCAGCGTCGTTTATTTTCATGTAGGCACGGACCGGAGCAAAGGACGAGAGCCCCAAGGCTCCGGACTCTCCGGTCGGCTTCACCGATATCACCTGCAGCTGCCGGAGTCGGACGCCGCATCCAAATCGCTGCGCAAGGAGCTGTACCAGGGCTTTTATCGGAATCCGGCTTATCTGTCCGGGTTGAATCAAGCGATTCGGAAGTTAAGCCACCATATTTCAGACTTTGGACGCAGCTATGCTTCGTTTGACCGGATTCATCTGTCCATCATTACACGGGTCGATGACCCGTTTAATGTATTTATCCCGGAAATTTCATTGCTGGCCGAATCCATCTTCCAGCAGTCGTTCAAGTCGGTGCAGATGGATTTGTACGCGCTCATTAATGAAAGGGAGCAGATTGAATCCTACGGCTATGCGAGCTCCGTGGGCGTTGCGTTTCTGCGGGAACTGGAGCTGATGCAGAGCAGGGAATACAGCTTCTCCGCACCGCTGCAGGTAACGGAGGACGGGCTGACGATTCCGGTCGTCCACCCGGCATCCCCATTGTTTGATCTCGTCTATGTGCTGTCCGACAAGAATGAACGCGGCATCTCGGGTTACGCCGGCATGCAGGATATCTACGATATCATCTGCCACCTGGGCCTGCTCAAGAACCGGAAGCAGAAGGATGAGACCTACGACGGAATCCGAGGCATTTACAACAATACGTCATTCAAAAGCAATATCATGACCGAATCCGGCCGCCAAGGCTTTGTCTCCGCCGGCTTTGCCCGGGTGAAGAGGCCCAATGAGCCGATTGCGCTAACGGTCCTTTACCATCTGTGCCGCGGACTGCTGCTTCGCATGAAGAACAGGCCGGAGCCGGAGGTTCATGAATGCCTGGCCTATTTCGGTCTTGACTCGGAGGCCGTAACGGCAAGAGCGGACCGGATGCTGCCGGCTCCCGAGCATCTGGACGGACTGAAAGGCATGATGTCGCATCCCGTCAGTTATGCCGGGCTGAAGCGAATGAATATTCGCGAGGCGGAGGAGGCGCTCTTCGGAGATGGCTGCCGGCAGTTTTTTCACGACAATTACGAACTAGCTGCCCGAAAAAGACTGAGCGATATGAGCAACGCAGAAGAACTGCATGATGCGCTGCGCCGATCTTTGGCGACTCACCTGCAAATCGGTTGTTATCAAATTGCAGCGTGGACGAGCGATAAAGCCGGAGCGGGCATTTTGCTTGAAGCGGTTCGATCCCGAATCCGGGATCTCGGCAGCTTGCTTAAGACCGAGCAGGACGGACTAAACCGCTATTATGAGGAAAGCGTCGAAAGCCAGCCGTTTAAGAAGCTTCCTTTTCGGGATAAACAGAATGTGCGCCATTTCATTCGATATTTCGTAGGCGAGGTCTATCGGCGCAAATATGAGCTGCTGCAGCTGGAAACGGAGCTTGAGCTCTACAGGCGGTATGAGACGGAGCTTGAACGTATTCACCGTCAGTACAAACAACAGGCAGGCATGCTGGATCAGCTGGAGGCGGAGCTGCTGGAGGCGGCCCGTTCCAGCATCCGTGCCGCAGACGATTATATCGGCCAGAACCTGATGGAGTATTACGGCCTCGTGACGGAGGAGCTGATGCTGGAGCTGGAGAGCAAGCGCGGCGAAGGCGTGTTCTTCGAGGAACGGTATGTCGGCAATCTCTCCGCCGTTACGCATGAAGGGATCGAACCGATCCTGTCGAACTTGATCCGGGTATGTCTGAGGGATTTATTGACGGCAGAGCCGTTCGTGCAGACCTTCGAGGAAGAACTGCTGCGGCGGGCGAACGTCACCATCGACTACAATAACAAGCAGGTGCTGGCCAAGGAAGACCTGTTTAAGGTGTTATACCGGATGCTGGAGGAGAACTCCGTTACGTTGGTCAGGCTGCTTGATTATACGCAGGAACATCGATATGAGGAAAAATATTTCTTCGGCGATGCCGACAGCGAATTCGTCCGCTATGCGATCCATGCCGATGAAGCTTTACGGGTGTACAAGCTGGGCATCGTGCACGAGAAGCGCTCCAGCGGGGTCGAGAAGCTGAACCTGATGGGAGGTTTCCATCTGGAGGATCTGATGTATTACCGGAATGGCAGAACCTACTACGAGACCTATACGGCAAATGGTTATGAATTTCATGGCATGGAACCGGCGCAGCTTCCCGAGCTGCGTTAGCGTTCTCAGATTCTGATACAGAGAGTAGGCGTGTATTGTGCAACGAAAAATAAACCCTCTCCTGCTGCTGCTTAGCCTGGTCGGTGGGGGACTCGGATTTGCCATTGGGGAGTTTTTGCTTCGCCAGTGGGGGACAGGGCTTCCTGTCATCGTGGTTACGGGGATTTATTTTGGGATTCTGGCCTTATGCATCGGCTTGGCCTGTTTAATCGCAGAACTGATCTCCCCCCGTTTGAGCGGAAGCTCATGGAGACAGCGGTACACGGGCACATCATGGAAGCTGCTGATACCGTCCACGTTGGTGGCCCTGTTCTTGCTTGGCATGCTGTTTGAATGGGCGTACCAGTTGAACCCGGGCAGCGCTAAGCCCGTGAAGGATATCGTGCTGGTCATTGACAATTCGGGCAGCATGAATGAGACGGATCCGAATCAGGATCGGTACACGGCAGCCAAAAATCTGATCAACCGCATGGATCGGGATAACCGCGTATCCGTGATGGTGTTTGATCATGCAACGACGTTACTGCAGCCGTTCACGCGCGTGAATAACCAAGAAACCAAGGATGAGATCATCGCGGAAATCGACGGTTTGGCAACGAACGATGGCGGTACGGACATCAGTCTTGCGCTGGAGGATACCATGTCGCATATTCAGGAAAGCCGGGATGCCGGCCGAAGCGCCATGGTCATCATGCTGTCGGACGGATTTAGCGAAACCGACCATGATCGTGTGCTTGCGGAGTACAAGCAGCAGCAAATCGCGGTAAATACGATTGGCCTCAGCCTTGTCAACCCGGACGGTGCCCGGCTGCTTCAGACGATTGCGGCGGAAACGGGCGGACAATATTACGACGTTCAGCATGCGGAGGATTTGTCTTTCGTTTTCCAGAAAATCTATGACGACGTCGGAGACCGTTCGCTGTTGACGAAACGTACGGGCGCTATGGAAGACAGCGTGTATCATCAGATCGGAAGAATCGCTGCGATGCTGCTCATCGGCGCTGCCATGGGCCTGGCCCTCGGCACGGTGTTTGACAATCGCCATCTTGCGCTGAGTTTCAGCATCGGCGGTGCGGTATCGGGCGTACTGGCAGGCGTGGTTCTGGAATACGGCCTCTCCGGCGAGGAAATCGGGGATGCCTCCGTTCGTCTGATCGCCTGCCTATTGCTCGCGGGGATCATCGCTTTGTTCACGCTGGTGATTCCGGTTAAGGAGAGCAGCAAGATCATCCGCAACGTGCAGCGGCAGGGCCGAACGGGAAGAGGGCAGCGGCCGAATGATTCAACAAGCCGAGGATTTTAAAGCAGGGGGCGTTCGAGATGCGGTTTAAACATGCGGAGCCCGGAGAATGGGTCATTCAGGGATTAAGCTATCAACTAGACGATGGTTACTGCACGCTCCGCTGGAGCTGGCCGCCGGGACTTCAAGCGGTATACATCCACCGTACGATGGACGACGGATTCGGCCAGCCTGCGGGCGATTCGCAGCCAGGCGGGATGCGTCTATACACCCGTGACGAGTATAAGGCGAATAACGGGTATCGCGACCGGATTGACGGGATCGGCCAGATCACGTACACGGTCTACGCCTTGTCTTCCGAAGACGGAGAGATGGCGTTAATCAGGCAGGAGGATGAAGCGAACCGCATTCGGTTCAGTACCGGCAAAGCGAAACTGGTCTACTCCATTCGCGAAAAAAGCCGCTGGCTGCAGCCCTATAAGACGATCGAAATCCAGGTGACGGCAGAGGTGCCGGTACCGAAGGAAGCTTTATGTTACGTGAAGAAGCAGGGCGCTTATCCGGTCAACAAGGAAGACGGCATCTTGTACCCGTTCGTGACGGATTTTGCTGCCGGCCGGAACGATCTGCCTGCAATCGAGGTGGGCAAAAACGATTACGTTCGCCTGTTTTTTACGGACGGCAAGAAATACGGACAACGATATGAGCTGGTGTACAGATAGAGACCGATGAACACACGGTTAACCACGATAAGCGAGTCCGTGTGTATTTCATAGGGTCCAGAGGGAGGTACGAAAGATGGGCATTTTTGATATATTCAAGAAAAAACCGGAGCCGGAGCCAAGGCCGCTGTTCTATGATATTGTCTGCCCTTACTGTTTCAGTAAGTTTGCTCCGAAGGAGGTTGTCTTCCGGGCTGCCCACGACCGCGAGGATGACGAGGATTATGCGCTTGGGGAAGATGAGGAGCTGAATCGTTACCGTGAACGCTTCGGGCTGGATTCGGTGTATGATATCGAAGCGATCATCCGTCCGAGCGACATCCCGGAGGAGCAGCACATTTATTCGGAGCACGTCCTGGTTGGATTGAATGACCGTTATGGCATCGTCACGCGCAGAAGGTTATGCCCGAAATGCCACAATGAACTGCCGGTAACCGCCGGGAAGGTGCCAAGCAACATTATCTCGATTATCGGTGCCTCGCAAGTGGGCAAATCGGTTTATATGACTTCGCTGATTCATACGCTGCAGCATACGACGGCAGATCATTTCGATGCAGCCTGCATGCCGTTGAATGCCGAGATCAGCCGCAAGTTCCGCACCGGCTATGAGGAGCCATTGTTTGAACGCGGGGATTTGCTGGCGTCTACGCAGAAGGAGAAAATGCAGGAGCCTTTTATTTTCCAATTCGTGTTCAAGGATGAGTCGAAGCCGCCGTTGACGCTCGTATTTTTTGACGTGGCGGGCGAGGGCATGGTGGATGAGGATTATTTGGGGCTTCACGGACAGCATATCAAGAATTCCGCGGGCATTCTGTTTATGGTGGATCCGCTCCAAATTCGCTCCATTCGAGAAAAAATCCGTTTGAAATTCGGCGATCAGCCCGGGGAGTGGGTATCCCAGTATGATGAGCCGCGCGATGTCGTGCTGACCATGTTCGGCGATTTCATCGCTTATGAGGACAAGGGAAAGACGGATATTCCGACGGCCGTCGTCTTGACCAAGAGCGATATGCTTCATGCGCTTAAGGATGAGGATGGCGAATATGTGAAGCTGAACAGCAATATTTTTAACAATGTGGTGCATCGCAAGTTTTTGAATTTAACCGAGTTTGAAAATATTGACGGCGAAATCCGCCGTTTTATCGAAAAGGTCGACCGTCCGTTCAAAGGGACGATGGATGTGTACTTTTCGAATACCGCCTATTTTGCCGTGTCGGCGCTGGGCAGCAACCCTGTCGATCAGAAGCTGCAGAGCGTGGTCAGCCCGATTCGGGTGGATGAACCGTTCATCTGGCTTCTATACAAGCTGAAGTACATTCAGGGGAGGGAAGACTAGTGCCGGATTTCCCATCCCGAAACATACAGCAGCAGATGTACACGCGGGAGCGGCGAGGCATATTCCGCTCGGCCGAAGGTTTTGATACGGTGGCCCGTTCGTCCGGATTGGAGGCTTCCTTTATTAAAAAGGTGCTGCATCCCTTCTGCCAATACGAAGCACCTGCCGAACTGACGGCGCGCAGTGAACGGGACGCTGCGTCTTATCCGGCTGCCCTTCATCTGTTCCATACCGAATCAGGGGAAACGGTGCTGGGCCGAAGCGTGTTTCAGCCTGCGGATTTCACGGGTCTGCGCAGCGCCTTTTTTACGCATCATTACGTTATTCCGGAAGGCTTCCATCGAGATGATCATAACGCTTACCGGACATGGCTTCAGGCCGCTTTTGCCGATCATTACGATATCGAAGAGGGCGTCGATCTGCCGCAGCTTCCTACGATTCCGGTACAGGCCGATTCCCGGGCCGCTGTCTCGTCCGAGAGGACGCCGGCCTTGCTGGAGGAGCTCGGGATCAACGAGAAAGTATTCAAGCAACTGATCTATGCCTGCATATCCGCGGCTGCCGGGAAGAAAAAGGTATATATCGTTCTGGATGTCCCGGTGGAACAGTTGTCTGCGAAGGCGGAGCAGCTGCTCTTTGTGCTGTTTGGCCGATTGCCCTATGCGCTGCGCCGGGTGCTTGGATTCGTAACCTATGCCAAGGAGCCGCAGAGCAAGAAGGGGCTTCATCTCATGTTCGTGGAGAAGGGCAGCCTGCGCCTGAATGACCGGAGCATCGAGAAGGATTACTTGTTTGAGCTCGCTGCCGGCCGGGTCATCAATGCCGATCTGAAATGGTCCGAGCAGCCTTATCTTGATTTTGCTTGGGATACGCTGCTGGACCCGGATCGGTCCGAACGTTTTTTTGCCTTCGCCGAGCAAATGCTTGCGGACATGGAGCCGGTACATCAGATCTCGCTGGACAGCTATGATGATTTATGCATGCTATTCCAGATCGAAGAAGGCCATGAAGGCCTTTACCATGAGCATAAACATGCCGTGCTGCGTGCTTTGCTGCTCTATCTGCAGCCGGCAGGCGCCTTGGATGCGAAGCAACGTCTGGATCAGCTGTTGCTTGCCCTGTTTGCCAAGGAGTTCGAGCTTGTCAAAGGCGGGCATGTTCCGGATGCCGCGATCGCGGGATTCCTGAAGGATTATCACGGCATCAATCCCCGGCAGCATAACGATTGGATCGTGGAATATTTTATCCGCTCCTTAAATAATGCCTTATCGAAGCAGCGTCAAGATACGACCAGGGCGATTTACGAGCTGCTGGAGGGCAGCCCGTCTCTAAGCCGGGCCTTTTATGCCAGGGTGCTGACCAGTCCGGGACTGCCGGCGCTGATGTTCGACCCCTACATGAAAACGCGCATGAAGCAAGCGGCAACGCCTGCAGACCTCGTGGATTTGATCGGCTTGTGGGTTCGGAATCACCCTCTCCTGCTGGAGCAGGAGAATTATGTCCGGCTTGCGGAAGCCCAGCTTATCGATAAGCTTCAGCAGGATTCGGATCCGGTGAGAACGGTCAATGCCGTACTGGATCAATTGGATGGGCTGGAACGCGATTCGCAAAAGGGAATCGGCCGTTATCAAGGCGGGCGTGCCTTTGCGGATCGGATGATCTATGCAGCCAACCTCTTTCTCTTGCGTGAGCTGGAGCCTGAGCAATTAAGCCAGAAGCAGCTGATGGATATCGGGTTCCTGCAAATGCCGAAGGAGTTCAAAGGCTGGGTGGAGCGGTTCGATTCCCGGATTCGGTCCAAAGCAGCGGTCATGCTGGCCCTTCACCAGTGGTCCGGCCATGAAGAGGTTAGAGCGGAAGTGCTGGCGGAACTCTCGGCAGAGGAACGGGAGCGCACCCAGCATATCATGCGGAAGTGGCTGCAGCATCATGTGGAGCCGTCCAATTTCGAGAGCATAACCTTAGCTTTCTGCACGGATATCAATTCCAGTGCGGTAGACTACCGGAGCTTGCTGGATTACTTGCACAGATACGGCAAGAACCCGGACGTGGTATACCAATATATTCAGTGGTCTGCCGAGCAGCCGGTATTCGTTAGACCGCGCGGACTTGTTCCCGCTTATGCCGCCGCCATCATCGATTATTTCAAAATCCACGACCGCGAAGCCTTTAAAAATAAGGATTACGTAAAAACTTATTTCAGTTCGCCTGCACCCATCCTCAAACCGGTGTATGCGCAGGTTAAGGCCGAGTTGGCTTCGCCGTTGGTGCGATGGTTTCGCCGGCATTCGCGGTTCGTAAAAATCACTTCTTCCTTGCTTGTGGTAATCGTTGTTGCTGGCGCTGCCTTCATGATGATCCAAAACGGCAAAGGTCCCGCGGACGGCGATGCCGATCTGAATCCGGCCGTTACGCCGCCGGTTACGGTACCGCCGGCTTCTTCGGAGACCGTAGATGAGCAGCCTTTATTAACGGCGACGGTGGTGGAGGAAGGCGAGCAGGCGGGAAGCACCGAGCTGAATTTCCATTTTAAACAGCCGGCGGCTTGCCGGGATTTCAGTGTGGACAAACTACAGATTATAGGCAAGGATGCAAGCACGCTGCTTGAAGCGGCCAGTCCTGAATTATCGCGGGTGTGCACGGATGAAACCACAGGGGAAGCGGATGCCGATCCATCAGGAACAGAGACGGATTCATCCGGGAACCAGGCGGATCCGACTAGCGGGACAACAGAAGGGGAAAACACGTCTGATCCTGTTGATGGTGAGGACGTGGAGTCCTCGGATAACGTCGGTACCACTCCGGCAAACCAGGTTTATACGAGTCAGGTCACCGTGAAACTGGATCAGGCGTTTGACGTGTCCCTAGTCGAAAAGGTCGTAGTGGATGGTGTCTCCTATGAGCTGTCCGACGAAAGCGCGCTTTCGCAAGAGCAAGAGCAGACTCCCGAGAATGAGACGGATGAAGGAGTTTGAATTACAGAACGAGCGGACGAATGATTGTCTGCTCGTTTTTTTTCGCGCCACTATGTATGCACGACCTCTTGGAGACAGATTTGTTCTTCTCTTTCGAGGTGATACAAATCAATATAATATAACTGCATGCAATAAAAAGCCGCATGAGAGCTTTGACCTGACGGTCAAGATAGCGAATGGAAGTTACCACTTTGCATGGAGCGAAAGCGATAAGAGCGAAGAAGGTAAACGGATGACCATGCTGGTTGATAATATCATCGGCATGGTGGAGGAGCGGGAGGAGTATAAGAGACTGCCTGCTGTGCAAGGATATTACGAATGAGGACCCGGCGATGTCACCTCGGCTGCTAGTTCAACCATCATAAGCAGCCGATCACAATGACCGGCTGCCGTTTTCTTTTAGATTGATTTTTCGGTTTGCATAAACCTGCGGTTGAGTCTAAAGTTATTTTGAAGAAAGAACGGTGAATATCGATTACGGAACAGGGTTATCTCCAGAATGTAATCTTGTCAGGCTCTAATCGAACCGACTCATGTCCATCTTCTTTGGCTTTTCCTATTGAAATGACCATGACTGGAGCATAGCGTTCTTCATCTACATCGAATGCTTTTGCTAACTGATCAGCTTCAAAGCCTGCCATTGGATTCGTGTCATACCCATGCGCACGAGCTACTAACATGAGCTGCATGGCAAAGAGGCTGCTATCGATTTTTGCAATTTCAACTTTCATTTCTCTTGATAGAGTCGGGAACAGGGATAGAATGGTTTCGAGTTGACGATCTCGGACTTCTGCCGGCATTTTTCCTTGTTCCACAGCTGTATTGTAAATTTCTTCAGCATATAAATAGCTTTGGGTATCGCCAAAAATCAATAACATGGCTGATGAAGTATCATTCTGTAACGTATTGAACCTCACAAGAGGTCTTAGCTTTTCTTTTCCTTCCGGAGTATCGACCACAATTACACGCCAAGGCTGCATATTTGCAGAGGATGGAGCCAAACTGGCTTCCGAAATCATGTCGCTCATCTCTTCCTTCGATATTTTAAAGTTCTCATCATAATTACGGACAGAACGTCGGCCCATAACGATATTGGCGAAATCGTTATTTTGAATATGGTTAAACATAGAACCTCTCCTTTTGATAACATCGATTTTTTTTGACATTGTGGATGTCGTTCGTTATCATATTTCGTATTATGAACTATGAACCTAGGTTTATAGCAAGAGATAAAAGAGGTCCTATGATGAAAATAAACGAGGTTTCAAAGTTAACGGGTCTGCCCATATCGACGTTGAGATTCTATGAACGTAAGAACCTAATTCCGGACACATTCGTTAAACGAGATGCAAATAATTATCGAATGTATTCCGAAGAGATTGTGGATTTTCTAGATGATGTGAAGGTACTTTTATCGGTAGACTTTTCTATAGAAGAATTAAGTTTGTTAGTCAATCAACAACTTAACCTGTCATACGAGGCAAAGACGAAAATGGTAGAACAAAAAATCAAAGAAATTGAAGAGATCCAGAAGCGATTGAAAAAGTCGAAGACATTCTTGAATGCCGTCCTGGAAGGAAAGGCGAATTTTCAAACCAAGTGTTAAAAATAAAAGTATGTGAACGATACGATAAGGGCTGCGGTCATCTTTAGGGATCCTTGCAGCCCTTTCATGAAGGTGTCCGATCATGAAGATCGGTCAGATTTTGTTGATGATTCAACTCTAAAAGCCATACACGTGGAATCACTCATGGATGTGTCCAATTATGAACTAACAGTCTTCGTAACACCATACATTGATCTGGTTGCCATATGGATCGTAGGTGTGGAACATGACAAGAAATTTCGGATTTCCGGCAAAATCGGTAGCCTTCCATCCTTGTTCCCGCAAACGTTTATGAGTCTCAAAAAAGTCCGCCTTCTTCCGTATTACCCAATAAGGCCTTGCAGCTACAGTAAGTGCGCCCTTCGTTCGGTCTGTCCGAACGGTTTCCAGATAGAGCGGTGCGCCCTCGGTGGTGATAATTACGGTCGCGGAGGTTCCATCCTCACTGACCCGTTCGACTCTGCCGCCCAGATTAGCCTCATACCACGCAATGGCTTCATCCAGCCGGTCAACGCCAAAGCGGGGGATCGCTTGGAACGGAAAGCGTGCGTCCGGTGCTTTAGCAACCAACGCCTCCGTACCTGGCTCCGGTTCGATTGCCGTTAAGCGGTTGCCAGCCGGATCGAAGAAATCGAAGGTACGGTCAAAGGGACCTTGGGTCACATCGGTCACTTGAATATCCTGTTCGCGAAAATAGGTGTGTGCAGCTTCAAGATTCGTTGCGGTGAAGCAGAAGCGAACATTTCCGTTTTGTCCCCAATCGACTGCAAAATGCGGGTGGTCATGCTCCACTGACTTGATATGTATGCATCCCAGTGCCGGGAAAGTAAGGGTGGCCATTTTTTCGACCGGGTAATCCTCTTCGTATGTCACTTTCAGATCCAAATGCGTGCTATACCATTCGATGAGTTCCTTGAACCGATCCCATGGGGCAATGATAAAACCTCCATCGAAATCATCCAGCCGTAATCCAGCCATTCGCTTGATCCTCCTATAAGAAAGTTTTGGAAAATGGAACAATCCCAGTATAAACCTTCAAGTAACTTGAAGGTCAAGAGAAGCGAGTTTGCATGACAGGAATCATGATTTCGAATATAGGAGAATCGGGATAATGCCGCTCCAGCCGCTTGCCCGCAGGTTCGAAACCGAACTTCTGAAGGAAGCGGATCGTTCGCATGCATGCGAAGGTGTCCTCCCATGAGCTGTCCACCGATACGAACAAGGTAGGGGGGATGGACTCCAGATACGCTTCGGAGGGCGTCTTAGGAGGCGTTGGTTTCCGAGAGGGTTCCGTACAAATTTGATATCCGACTTCAATTAGCACCGCGTGCTGGAGGGAGTCCATCACCTTGATCAAGCTGGAGCCTTGCGTGCGAATGTTGAGGTCATGGAGCCTGGCTGCCGCTTGTATCATTTCCCGCGAATAAGAGTTTACTGGTTTGTCTACCAAAAACGGCTGCCATATCACGGTTAGGGGTTCTTCCCAATTGATGAGATGCAGACTGCCGCGACCCGGTTCCATTCCGTTTAAATATTGACCCGCAATTTGGACCGAGAGTAGACGGGCCTCAGCTTCCCGCCGCCAGCGCGCAAGCAGCTCGGAACGCGTACTTTCCTCGGCTTCAAGGAAACACCGGATATCCCCAAGGCTGATGCCTGATTGACGGAGGCTGTTTACAAGCTTGGCTTCGTGAATTTGGTGAAATCCATAATACCGGTAACCGTTCTCCAGCCGTTCAGCCGGAACCAGAATCCCCTTGGATTCATAGAAACGAAGCGCACTGGGAACCATGCCGGTGCGTTCTGCGAATTGAGCGATGCTCATCATTGGCGTTCACCTGTTATTTTTTGTGAATAAAATTGCCTACATATCATACCATAAAGATTGCTAGAATCGTGGCGTGGATCCTGAAGAACAAGTAGGATATAAGGTAGGAGGTGCGAAACAATGTCATATCAAAAAGCATTTGAGGCTTACATAGCGGCTACGAATACGCATGATTTTGATCAGGTAGCCCGGCTGCTCGATGAGGGAGCGGTGTATTGGTTCTCGGACCGTACTTGCTGTTGCCTGGAGGAAATCAGGGCCTATTTCGAGCACGCTTGGGACGTCATTCGGGATGAGGTGTACCGGGCGGAGGACGTGGTGTGGATTGCGACTGATGTACATTCGGCTGTCTGTATTTATACTTATCGCTACGAGGGGTATTTTCAGGGGAAATTCACGACCGGGAGCGGGAGAGCAACGAACGTATTCGTTCGAGATGCCGACGGCGCATGGAAATTAAAGCATGAGCATCTAAGTTCAATGGGATGAATCGGCCGTCACTTGTTACATAGGAAACAGAAGAAGAGCCTTTCGAGGGCTCTTTTTTGTGGATTGAATTTATAAACAGAATATAAAATTACAAGAATTTATCCCATGCCTATGGAAATGTATCCCTTCTCAATCGATGGCGCAGGTTACATGATACAACTATATGAATATGGATTGGACACCATGGATTTCATTGAAAGGGGGCCGTAGTAGAGCGATCGAGCAACTGAGTGTAGGTATGGAGCGAAAAGGGGGAGGGGATAAATCTTACATAATTAAGATTACCTGGATTGGTAACCGTTTTCAAAAACGAGTGGATTTCGAGCGATATGCGAAGCTGGGCAAGTCATCAAGGATACCACCCGGGTGACACCAAGAGGAACAGACATTCATGGAAATGCTGTATCATTTGCAATCGAAATTTAATCGACAGAGGTGAATACGGTGATACCCTTTATCACGAAAAGACGCCCGAAATGGGTACTGTGTTTTCTGGCCCTTATTCTGATGTTTACCCCACTGCTTCATGCGCCTGCATCCTTTGCAGCAGAAGGCGCATCTCCTTCAGAAATTACCGCAACGAGCTCCGGCATCGATCCGGTGACGGTAACAAGCTCGACCTATGGCTCCCAGGATCCGCTAGCACCGCAGAATCTGCGAATTGTGCAAGACTCCATCACGGCCACCGAAGCAACGATACTATGGGATTACGACGAGAGTAATCCACAGCATACGTTTGATATTGATGTCTGGAACGCCGTGGATGATGCATGGTATACATGGGGGAACGGCGGAAGCCGGACCCTGGATGATTTGAAACCCAACACAACCTATAAATTGTACATTACATGGTATGAGAGACCGTCTCAAGGTCCGGACCAACGCCATAAGAGTAATGTAATCGAGTTTACTACGCTGGATGGCGAGGTTAAGCCTCCAAAAACGTCCGCTCCCCAGAATCTGCGATTAGTGGAGGTAACGCATAACCAGGCTACCTTTGAATGGGATTTTCTCAAGGGAGACAAGAACGATATCGATGTCTGGAATGCAGATACGGATGCTTATATCACGTGGGGAAATTTAACCACGCATGCCGTTACAGGGCTTAAGCCCGAGACAACCTACCGCATATATATTACCTGGTATGACCACAGGCCCTCAAAGGATATGAAGAGCAATATTCTTGAATTCACGACCACCGCGGATCAAACCGTATATGAACAAGCTCCAATTTCACCTCCAAGTTACCTGAAGGTAACGGACGTTTCCGAGAAATCGGTGACATTAAATTGGGGAGCAAGCTCAGGAGCTACCGGATACGAGCTGTATGTGGACGGCCATAAAGTCGATACGTTGGAAACGGTGACGTCGGTCACGTACTCTCTGGACCCAACAGCCAATCGCGATTATATCTTTGAAGTTACTGCTCAAAAAGCATTGCAGGGACAGAACCCGGAAACTTCGGTGAAGAGTAACGCTGTACATGTAAAATGGGGAGAGCTCGCTGCACCAAAGGGGCTGCAGGCTGTTACAGCTACAAGGTCTACCGTCTCCTTGGGATGGGCTCCGGTTCCGGGAGCAACGGGCTATCATATTTATCAGGACGGAAATAAGGTGGCGACAAGCAGCGAGAACCGGTTTGTGGCTGCCGGATTGCAGGAAGGTAAGACGTATTCGTTCCAGATCATAGCTGTAAACCGTTTATGGACATCGCCGATCAGTCAAGCGATTACTGTAGTACCAGGCAGCAATTATAATAATATTACCTACTACACCTCTTGGTCGGCTCTACCGGCCGAACGGAATTTCTATCCGTCCGATCTGGACGTTTCTCAAATCACGCATATCAATTACGCGTTTGCTGATTTGTGTTGGAAGAAGTTCGGAAGCACGGTAAGAGCATGTGAAGACCCGAAGGTTCCGCTGCAAAATCGATACGTGTATGATGGCGAGATGATACTCGGCGATCCCGAAAAGGATTTCGAAAATTTCCAAGCCTTCGAATCCGTCAAAGCCGCTAATCCGCATTTGAAGCTTATGATATCGGTTGGCGGCTGGTCCTGGTCCAATCATTTCTCCAACATGGCCAAGACCGAAGAAACACGCCGGGCCTTTGCGAATTCCGCGGTGGATTTCCTCCGAGAATACAAATTTGATGGTTTGGATATCGATTGGGAGTATCCTGTTGAAGGCGGGGAAGACGACAACGCCCGGGGACCGGAGGATACGGAAAACTTCACATCGTTAATGAAGACCGTTCGCGAGGCGCTGGATGCTGCCGGTTCAGAAGATGGGAAGTACTATCTGCTGACGATTGCTTCCGGGCAGGGCGATAATTTCGTTAAAAATGCCGATCTTGCGAATGCCGTGACCTATCTCGATTTCATCAATATCATGACTTACGATTACAGCGGCAGCTGGGAGACGTTGGGTCACCATAATGCACCGCTGTTCTTTGACCAAAATCATCCAAGAGCCGCTTCCTCCGCTCCGAGAAATCATGTGCTCGGCGGTTTGTTGGGCCATCTGAACGGCGGGGTGCCGACGCATAAGCTGATCGCCGGGGTGCCATATTACGGTAAAGGCTGGGATGATTGCCCGCCTACCGGCCAATATCAGACTTGCAAAGGCGGATCCGCCTTAAAGACATGGGAAGCGGGCGTTTTCGATTTCAGCGATCTCGAGAATAACTACATCGACAAGAACGGTTATAAGCGATACTGGAACGAATCCGCCAAAGTTCCATACCTGTACAATGAGCAGAATAAAGTGTTCATCACTTACAACGATAAGGACACCATGAAGTATACGGCTTCCATCGTGAAATCGTTGGATATCGCAGGCGTCATGAGCTGGGATATCAGCGGCGACCGCAATAAGACGCTGACGACCCAACTCGTTCACGATCTGCCGATCAACGGCAAAGTCAATGCATCGGCACTTCCGGCTCCAGGGAATCTGTCCAAGGTAAGCGCCGATTCCGGCTCCATCCAGTTGAAATGGGATGCTGTGACGGGAGCAACGGGATATGAAGTGTACGTGAATCATGCGTTGTCCGGCTCGGTGGCAACGAACGGTTATACCGTGAAGGGCCTCAGCCCCCTAACGAATTACAAGATCCATGTGCTTGCCGTGGATCGAACGGGAGATGAGATCAAACGCGTCTCCAGCGCTTCGAATCAGCTGAGCATCACGACTTCGGGCAACGGCTCCGGTGGCTCTGAAGGCGGAGGAGGCTCCGGCGGATCCGGTTCTACAACGCCATTGACGCCACAGCCGCCTAAAGGCAAGGATCAACTCGAAGCCAACGTTGTGCTTGAAGGAGATAAGGCTCTAGTTACCGTGCCTGCGGCTGCGGCAGTTAACAGCATTAACCAATCGGAATCCTCCAACTTCCAGCTCCATGCGGGTCCGGGCGCGAAGCAGGCGGTGCTGGAAATTCCGCAAGAAGTGATTGCGGTCATTGCGAAAAAAGGGGCCAAAGCCAGTCTGTCCGTTTTCCTAAACGGTACGGAATACCGGATTCCGGCTTCGCTGATCTCGGTTTCCGGGCCGGTGAGAGTTTCAATTGTGGCTCCAGACGATAAGGACGCAGCAAGCCTGGCCGCCTTGCTTCAAGGGAAAGAAACACTGGCGAGTCCGCTGCAGTTCAAGCTTGAGCAAGTACATGCGGATAAAACGGCAACCGAGCTGACACGCTTCGGGAAATCCCATGTCAGCGAGTTCGTTACCTTGGATGCGAAAAAGATCAATATAAAACGTGCGACCGGAGTGGTCTATATACCGGGTACAAACGAGCTTCGATCCGTTCCGACATTGTTTAAAGTGAATGCGGACGGCACGGTGACCGTGGAAATCAAGAAAACCGGCAGCGGCGTTTATGCGCTGGTACAGCAGGATATCCGATTTAGTGACGCAATTCCTTCCTGGGCAAGGGAAGACGTGGCGCAAGCTGCCGCCAAAATGATCGTATCCGGAGAAAATAACGGATCGTTCGGTGCGAATAAACACATTACCCGTGCCGAGATCATCTCCATCCTGGTGAAAGCGCTGGGTCTATTGCCTGACGACAAGAATTCCAGCTTCAAGGATGTGGATCCGAAATCCCGATATGCCAGAGAAATCGCGGCTGCCAAAGCTGCAGGACTGGTGAAGGGACGCACAGGCGATATCTTTGATCCCAACAGCTTGATTACGCGCGAGGAATTGGCGGTTATTCTAAGCAATGTGCTGGAGTATGCCGGTAAGAAGAATGAAGCCGGCCGAGGCCTGTTAAACAAATTTAAAGATCACTCCAGGGTTTCGTCCTATGCGAAGTCGTCTGTTGCCTTCGTCGTGGAACAAAAGATTATGCTGGGGGTATCCGCTACCAAGCTGGATCCGCAATCTCATGTGACCAAAGCTCAAACGGTAGTAACGGTTATGAGATTGCTGCGGGCAGCGGCGTTATCGAACTAATATGACCGTGTAAGAGAGCGGAGGCCATTTTGACGGATGTGTTTCTCACGGAATTGGACGAATAATGGCTTGAACATAGCAAGCGAAAAGAAATGCCATACGGCTGCACATGCTAAGATGAATCTATCAAATGGATGAGGTGATCGTAGATGGCATTGAAAATCGATAATATTTTTGTGAATCTTCCGGTTAAGGATCTGGAGAAAACGAAAGACTTTTTCTCGAAAATCGGTTTTGAGTTTAATGAGCAGTTTACGGATAAGAATGCGGCCTGCCTGGTCATAGGCGATAACATCTTTGCCATGCTGCTCACCGAGGATTATTTCAAGACGTTCACCAAGAAAGATCTGTCGAATGCGACCAACACAACGGAAGTGATTCTGGCGCTGTCGGCAGAAAGCCGGGAGCAGGTGGATGACATCGTGAACGCTGCGCTGGCTGCTGGAGGATCGCCTTCCAACGACCCGGTGGATCACGGTTTTATGTACGGATGGAGCTTCCAGGATCCGGACGGACATCTATGGGAAGTCATGTACATGGATCAGAGCCAAGTTGAATAAAGCAGCGTTATCCTAAGCAGGATCGCAACCTGAACGACATATTCTAATAGAATGAAGCGGCAGATGACTCCATGAGATGGGGGGAACTGCCGCTTTACTTTTATTTGAAAATCCATTATATTTGTATGTGCAAACAATAAACTAACAAGATGAACTTCAGCGAAAGAGGTAACCGTTATGCTCAATACGTATATCAAGGAATGCCTTTACTTTACAGCCAGTCGTCTCAGCCGGGTCATTACCAAGATGGCCGAAGACGAGTTTGCCGCAAGCGGATTGTCGCCTACGTATGCATATCTGCTTATGGCTGTATATGAGAAGGAAGGGATCTCGCAGAAGGAATTAGGCGAAATTCTTCACCTCCAGCCATCCACCGTAACCCGACTGGTTGAGAAGCTGGCCGTTAAAGGGCTGGTATACAATCGGGTGGAAGGAAGGATGTCGCTGATCTACGCGACCGATAAAGGAAAGGCTCTTGAGAAAGTAATACACGAGTGCTGGAACAATCTGCGTAGTCGATACGGAGATGTTTTAGGCAATGCCGAAGGGGATGAACTATCCCTGCGCCTATACGAGGTCAGCGATCGATTAGAGAATAAGGACTGAACGCAAAAAAGGCCCTTCAAGCCAAACTTGAAGGGCCTTTTCTAAGATTAATTGGCTTGAACTTCCGTCGTGACCTGCCATAATACGCCGAACTTGTCTTCCAGCAACCCGAACAGGGCTCCCCAGAATTGAGTCTTCAGCGCATCAATCACCTTGCCGCCCTCGGCCAAGCGGTCAAAAGCTTTATGGGCTTCGGCATCGCTCTCAAACGACAGGCTCAGATGAATCCCGTTCCCACGCTCCAGGGTTTGGAAGATCGAGTCCGACATAAAGATCGGGATTCCTCCGGCTACCAGACTCAGATGCATGACCTTGTCCTTCAATTCTTCCTTGGTTCCGGGAACCTCGCCATGGGTTTGCACGGATAAGATTTCCCCTCCCAGTGCTTGGGTATAAAATTCAGCCTGCGATTTTGCATCCTCAGAGAAAATATACGGTGTCAGTTTAGCCACGTTCAACATCCTTCCCAGGTTTCAATATGATGGATTCGTTTTCCTTGGTTTTAGTATAAACGGTCTCTGGCCCTCGCATTTCTTCTGGATTGCTAAATGATACGGCAGCGTCTCGGGGTTGTCCTATAGAATAGGCGACAGCAGGCGGGAGATGGACTCCTTGAACTTGATCCATCGTGAACGCTCCAGATACTGCTTCATCGTAAGCTGGCTGGATACCCGCAGATCCTGGTGGAAGATGTGGGTCAACTGTTTCGATAACTGTTCATCGTACAGGAATGCGTTCACTTCGAAATTCAGCTTGAAGCTTCGAACGTCGATATTCGCCGTGCCCACGGATGAAATCTTCTCATCGATGATGATCGTCTTGGCATGAATAAAGCCATTATTGTAGAGATACACATTAGCCCCGGTGCCCAGCATTTCCCCGATATAAGATAAGGTAGCCCAATACACGAAGGGATGGTCCGGTTTATCCGGAATCATCAGATGCACCTCGACGCCGGAAAGCGCCGCAATGCGCAGCGCATCCAGGAGGCTGGCGTCCGGGATAAAATAAGGGGTCTGAATATGAATCGATTTCTTGGCGGATGAAATCATTTTGATATAACCGTTCTTGATGTGTTCATATCGGGAATCCGGACCGCTGGTGACAATCTGAATCCCGACATTGCCGGGCGAATTGATCTTGGGAAACAGATTCGATTCGTAAGTGATATCGTTATGATGCGAAGCCTGATTCCAGTCCAGAATGAAGCGAACCTGCATCGCATAAACGGCCTCGCCTTGGATGCGCAGATGGGTGTCCCGCCAGTACCCGAACCTGGAGTTGAGGCCCAGGTATTCGTCCCCGACGTTGAAACCGCCGACATACCCGATATTGCCGTCGATGATCGCCAGCTTTCGGTGATTCCGGTAATTCAGCCGCAGGTTAATGAAGCGCAGCTTAGACGGGAAGAAGGCCTCGGCTTCTCCACCGGCTTCGCGGAATGCCTTGAAGAAGCCTTTGGTTAGTTGACGCGAGCCCAGCTCATCGTATAGAACCCGGACCTTCACGCCTTCATTAGCCTTTTGGGTCAACAGGGAGATTAGCTTCTTGCCAAGCTCGTCGCGACGGATAATGTAGTACTGAATATGTATATAGTCTTTGGCTTCCTCGATATCCTGAAACAACCGTTCAAACTTCCTGCGTCCATCCGTAAAAATTTCAACATGGTTGTCGTCCGTAAGGATCGCCTGATTCTCATTGATATGCATATGGATCAAATCGCTGCTGTCCGCCGCCGCTTGATTGGTAAACGGGTATTCGCCGTTGTTCATCCCTTCCATTTGGGACAGCAATACTTTCTCGATGCCGGTTTTCTGCAGATCGTCCCAATGAAAGAGACGGATTCTTCTTAAATTTTGGGCGAACAGCAAGTACAGCACAAAGCCCAGAATCGGGATAAAGGACAGTACCAGCAGCCATGCCCAGGTGGAGCCGGCATCCCGCCGTTCCCTGAAAACCACGAACATGGAGAACACGATATTCAGAACGATGATGAGACCAAGAATGATGGATGTAACATGCATGTTTATGATATCCTCCTACATTATAGCCTTGCCCTAGCAATCCTTCATATTATACGTGAGGCGTTAGAAGAAGTATAGATCGGCGGCATGGAGTGAAACCGAAAGGTCGTAAAACGTTGGCGGCTAGAATTAGGCCTCTCGCAACGAATATAGAAGGGGCCATTTGAAACCGTACTCGTTGTCATGATACGATGGTGAAAAAATAGGAGAAGGGGCATGCTTTTTGCTGAAAATGAACAAGTTTTTCAAATTGTGTCTTGCCATGATCCTGGTGCTGACCATCATTTATTTGGGATCGCTGGTGGATTTTATATTCAGACCCGTACTTTCGTTCTTCTCCATCATCCTCGTGCCGTTGATGTTGTCAGGATTCTTCTATTACCTGCTCAGACCGCTGGTTGATCTCCTCGAAAAACGCAAGCTAAATCGCTCGCTGGCCATCCTGCTCCTGTATGTCGTGTTCGCGGGCATCCTTACCGGCTTTATCCTGGGGGTATGGCCATCACTGCGCGATCAGATCGTGGCTCTCGTACAGAACGCTCCAGCCTTGTTTGCCAAGCTTGGCGAGCAGCTTCAGGAATTGGAGAATAACGGCTTTTTCCAGGACATTTTTCCGGAGAACGCCAACCCGCTTACACAGCTCACCGATTATTTGAATCAAGGCTTCACGTTCCTGACGAATTATATTATGAATCTGTTCTCGTTCGTGTCGAATTTTGCCATCGTATTGTTTACGTTTCCGATTCTCCTGTATTACATGCTGAAGGAGGGCGGGAAATTCGGGAAGATGGTGGTCAGCTTTTTGCCTGACCGATTCAAGGGCGAGGGAGCCTCGGTGCTGGATGAAATCAACAATGCACTCAAAGGCTTTATCGTAGGCCGGGTTCTCGTCAATTTGGCGCTGGGGGTTCTGATGTATATCGGATTCCTGATTATCGGCCTGCCTTATGCGCTGCTGTTGACGGTCGTGGCGGTCATCGCGAATTTCATACCGTTTATCGGCGCCATTCTATCCTCGATCCCGATCGTGATTATCGGCTTTATTCAGTCCCCGGGAACCGCGATCTGGTCTCTTGTCGTCATTCTGGCGGCCCAGCAGATTCAGGATAACCTGATAGGTCCGTATATCTTCGGCAAACAGCTGGCGATCCATCCCATTACCATCATTATCCTGGTACTGGTGGGGCAGGATCTTGGCGGCATTATCGGAATACTGCTGATCGTACCGATCTATATGATCATTAAAATTATCGTAACCAGAGTGTACCAGCTGTTCTTTAAGGAGAAATGGCAAAAAGCCTAAGCGTGGGATAGGGAGGCGGCCTTTAGCCGCATAAAAGCCGCCCAAGAGCGAGGAATCGTTCTTGGCGGCTTTTTATATATTTGGGGTGCACAGGAGCTTGACAATGATAAGAAAATCCTATAATCTTAAATTAAAGATATTAAAATTAAAGATTATTTATGATTTATGGCTCATCCATCATGCAAAACGGATTATGAACGGAAATAACGGGTTTCGACACGAATGGTGAGGGAGAGATGGGATATGACATTACATACGGCAGGCATTCATCATATTACCGCTTATGCGCAAGATCCGCAGAAGAACGTTGATTTTTATACAGGCGTGCTGGGACTCAGAATGGTAAAGAAAACCGTGAATTACGATGCGCCCGAGGTATATCATCTGTATTTTGGGGATGAGGGAGGACAACCCGGAACGATCATCACTTTCTTCCCTTCCTCTGCTTCGCGAAGAGGGCTGCGTGGAGGAGGACAGGCAGGATATACGACCTTTGCCGTTCCTGTAGGGGCCCTGCCTTATTGGGAACAGCGGCTGCGGAACTTTGGCGTTCCCGTCATGAAGGCTTTCCGGTTTAACGAACAATATCTTCAATTCTCCGATCGGGACGGACTTTCGCTAGAGTTGGTGGAGCGGGAAGACGGTCCGAATAACGGCTGGTCCGTGGACGATATAACACCGGCTACAGCGATTAAGGGATTCGGCGGCGCGGTTCTGTTCAGCAGCAAATGGGAGGAGACGAAGAAGGCGCTGGAGAATGTCATGGGACTGACCTATATTGGGGAGGACGTCAATTATGCCCGGTTTCAAGCTGCGGGCCTCTTCGGCAACGTGATTGATCTGCCGATGCGGGATATCCCTTTGGGAGCCGGAGGTGCCGGAACGACCCATCATATCGCATGGCGGGCTCAAGATGATGAGGAGCACGGCAAATGGCATGAATGGGTGAAGGAGCAGGGATTTCACCCTACGGATATCAGGAACCGGAACTATTTCAAAGCGTTATATTTCAGGGAACGTGGTGGGATCCTGTTTGAGATCGCAACCGATCCGCCCGGATTTACGGTGGACGAAGACCTGAACTCGCTGGGGGAACAATTAAAGCTTCCTGCCTGGTTCGAACCGGAGCGTGCCCGAATCGAGCAGGGGTTGGAGCCTATACTAATCAAAAATACAGGAGAGGGGCAACTCAAGTGATATCCATTGACCCGAATACCCAAAGCGAACGGGACACATACAAGCTGTTGATCGGAAGCGTCGTTCCGCGTCCGGTCGCTTTCGTAACGACATTATCGGCGGATGGCGTGCTGAATGCGGCGCCGTTCAGTTACTTTTCCATTGTGTCGAGCAATCCCCCTTTGCTGTCGGTTTCCGTTCAGCGAAAGAACGGTGCACCCAAGGATACGGCGAGAAATGCCATGCAGAGCGGCGAACTTGTCATCCACATCGTGGACGAAGATACCGTTGCAGCCGTGAACGAAACGGCGGCGAACCTGCCTCCGGACGAAAGTGAGCTTGACCGAACCCGTTTAACCCCGGTCGTTAGTGACGTTGTTAAGGTTCCCGGCGTTCTGGAATCCAAGATCCGCATGGAATGCGTGCTGGAGCAGGTCGTCACGTTGGATGGCGCGGATCAGCTGCCTGCCGCTGATCTATTGATTGCCCGCGTCGTCCGATTTCACGTGTCCGAGGAGCTCTACGAGCATGGCCGGATCGACGCATCGAAGTTGAAACCTGTGAGCCGCATGGCAGGAAATATCTATTCGACCCTGGGAGAGATGTTTACGATGGAGCGGCCGGTCTGATAGGGCTTGAGCTTGAATAGGGTTATTGCTTAGCGACTATTTTTAGCGAACATTCTTTTTCGTCGATAGGTTGCTGGTCATTCAGTAGGAAACGGGGGATTGGAATATCATGGTCGGTATTTGCCCATTCTACATGAATGGATAGCCGGTTGATGAATTTACAACATAGGAGTGATCAACGCATGAAATTTGATTCCAAGGTTGTCATTGTGACGGGGGGCGCCAGCGGGATTGGCGAAGCGGCAGTCAGACTTTTTGCAAAAGAGGGAGCCAAGGTCGTTATCGCGGATTATTCCGACCAGGGCCAAGCGGTTTCCGATGAATTGAGAGGAGCCGGCTTCGAAGCGCTGTTCGTCAAAACGGATGTAACCCAAGAGCAGGAAGTCGCAAAAATGGTGAACCAGACGGTGCAGCATTTTGGCCGTGTCGATGTATTGTTCGCCAATGCAGGCATTGCCCATGATGCTCCTGCCGATCAGTTAACGATGGATAACTGGCAGAGAACGATTGATATTAATCTGACAGGGGTCCCTGTGCGATAAGTATGTTATTCAGCAAATGCTGTCCCAAGGAACCGGAGGGGCAATCGTAAACTGCGGCTCGATCCATAGCCATGTCGGAAAAGCAGGGGTAACCGCCTATGCTTCGGCTAAGGGAGGCGTCAAGCTGTTAACCCAGTCGCTCAGCGCAGACTATGCCTCTAAAGGAATCCGAATCAATGCCGTGTGTCCGGGATATATCGATACGCCGCTGATCAAGGGAAGAACGGAAGCGATCACGCAGCACCTGGTCGGCCTTCATCCGATGGGCCGTTTGGGACAGCCGGAAGAAGTGGCCAAAGCGGTGTTGTTCCTTGCCAGTGAAGATGCCTCCTTCATTACGGGCACGAGCCTGCTGGTGGATGGCGGCTATACCGCAGTATGATGAGAAAAGCCCTGATGCTAAGCATCGAGGCTTTTTTCAAGTCATTCCAGGCGTTGTTATCAGACTTATTTATGGAGTGTTTCAAAATTTTTTTTCGGTACCGTATTTCATACGGGCAGACTACCTGATCCGGGGCTCTTTCATGGCATAAAACATATATGGCATGAACGATTTCCGCATGACCCGTCAAATGCCTGCTATATAGCGGAAAATGGAGCATGGATTCCATGACCAATCCGGTGTATGGACAGCCTTAAACAAGGTGTTCAAAAGGCTCGATATCTTCGTTGCAAAAACGGTATTTTTACTTCTGAATTTCCAGAAAAAGCGGTTAAAGGGGTTTGACTTTTCCTGTGCTTCCCTTTATCATGAACACACGCTTAGTTTCCGGCATACATATTCCGGAAAGCGGGGGAACCAGTTTCACCAGGGGCGAGTCACTTGGAATTCACGAGTGTAGGGTACCATCTTACCCGAGTCCGTCAGCTAACCTCGTCAGCAGTGGATGGGTCTTGCATACATAATGGATGTTCATACAAAAGGCCCTTTATTCTCTATAGGGGCCTTTTCTCTATTTTTTGACCCCCTGCTGGCGGAGCTATGTCTAGATCCCCTGTTTGGTGGTCTTTTTGCATTCAATTACAGAGGAGGGGCAACGTCTGCAAATGTGGAACGAATTGAATCGATCAGACGGCATGGGGGCAAAGCGTGCAAGGAAGCCGATGAATCATCTTCCCTGAAGCCTCGTCCCATGCACAGGTATCTGAATGTCTAAATATCCAAGTTAACACATGTGCTAACACGGATAAATTCGTCATGCCGTTTTTTTTAAGAAATTGAAAAGCTATTACGAAAGGTTGTGGAAGGTTTTGAAGAAAGTGGTTGTGCTGGTGTTGTCCGTGATGATGGTGGTATTGCTCGCGGCTTGCGGCGACAAAGGAAGTACGCTGGATCGAGCCATTGAGCAGGGATATATCACCGTAGGGTTTGCGAACGAGAAGCCGTATGCCTACAAAGAAGCCAATGGGGAGCTCACGGGCGAGGCGGTTGAGATTGCCCGCGTTATTCTGGAGCGTCTTGGCATCAAGGAGATGAGAGGGGAGCTAACGGAATTCGGTTCGCTGGTCGCCGGATTGCAGGCCGATCGGTTTGATCTGATCACGGCAGGCATGTTCATAAATCCGGACCGATGCTCTGCCGTCCTGTTCGCGAATCCGGAGTACAGCATCGGGGAAGCCCTTGCGGTAAAGCAAGGGAATCCGATGGAACTCGGAAGCTATGAGGACATTGCCAAGAATGAGCAGGCCAAGGTGGCCGTCATGACCGGCGCGGTCGAAATCGGCTACATGGAGAAGTCGGGCATTCCTGCGGACCGGATCGTACAGGTCCCTGACCAGGCTTCGGCGATCAGCGCCCTCCAGGCCGATCGGGTGCAGGCGATTACCATGACGGGGCCGTCCCTGCAGGCGATGCTGGATTCAGCCAGCGACGACAGCATCGAACGCGTGGCTGATTTCGAGCAGCCGGTCATCGACGGCGAAAGCGTTCGCGGTTACGGGGCTACGGCTTTCCGCCAAGCGGATACCGAGTTCCAGGAGGCTTATAATGCAGAGCTTGAAAAGATGAAGGAGTCGGGCGAGCTGCTGGAAATTTTGCAAGCGTTCGGGTTTACGGAAGAAGAGCTCCCGGGTGAGATGACAGCCGCTGCGCTCTGCGGGGAATAGCATGCCGAATTCTTGGATCGATTTTCTTCCGACGCTGCTCAAAGGAGCAGAGATCACGATGATCGTCGCGTTCTTTTCAGCCATCCTGGCCATCGCGATGTCCTTTGCAGCCGGATTGTGCCGGCTGTCGAAGCTGTGGATCGTCCGCACGGCGACGGCCGTGTACGTCGAAATCTTTCGGGGAACCTCCTTGCTGGTGCAGCTCTTCTGGTTGTATTTTGCCCTTCCGTTCATCGGCATCGAGCTTCCGAAAATGCTGGCGGCGATTCTCGCGATCGGACTTAACTTCGGCGCGTACGGCTCCGAGATTGTTCGCAGCGCGGTGCTGGCCGTTCCGAAAGGACAGTGGGAAGCTGCCGTGGCGCTTAACATGAAGCCTTGGCAGAGGCTGTGGAACGTTATACTGCCCCAAGCGTCCCTGCGAATGCTTCCCCCGTTCGGGAATCAGCTTGTGGAACTCATCAAATCCACCTCGCTCGTTTATTTCATCACGATGGCGGATTTAACGTATCAGGCGATGGTGCTCCGCAACAATTACATCTCCTGGACGACTGAGATTCTGGTGCTTCTGCTCCTCATGTATTTTGTCATCGCCACGCTCGTCTCGATGGCGGTTCGACTGCTGGAGCGCAAACTGACCGCGGGGAGGCTGTAGCGGATGTGGGATTGGAAATATGTGTTTGAAATACTGCCGCAGCTTCTGAGTGCATTAAAAATGACGGTATGGGTCACGCTCTGTGCTTTTGTGGTGGCATTGATTATCGGACTGCTGCTTGCCTTTGCCGCGCGGAGTACATTTAAGCCCTTGTCGCTCATCACCAAAGGAATCATAGAATTTATTCGCAATACCCCCTTGCTGGTACAGGTGTTCTTTCTGTATTACAGCTTGCCGCTGCTGACGGGCATTTCGATTCCGGCCTTCTATGCGGGAGTCATCGGCCTGGGGCTGCATTACAGCACGTATCTGTCGGAGGTATACCGTTCCGGCATTGAAGGGGTGCCGAAAGGACAGTGGGAAGCCGCAACCGCACTGAACTACACGAAATCCCAGACCTGGCGGAGCATTATACTGCCGCAAGCGGTGCCGCCGATCATTCCGGTGCTGGGCAATTATTTGATTGTCATGTTTAAGGAAACGCCGATTCTATGCGCCATTACGCTGGTTGAGATGATGCTGACGGCCAAAAATATCGTGTCGCAATCATTTCGCGCTTTCGAACCGTACACGCTGGTCGGGATTCTGTTCCTGATCATCAGTTATATTGCGTCGTTGCTGGTGCAAAGGCTGGAGAAGCGTTTGAATTTGCAGCGTGGAAAATAAGGAGGGACTCTATTGAATGCCGTTGTAATCGATGAGCAGGCTGAAGAGGCGAAGAAGCCGGAGCGGGAAAGAAATCCCGTTACGGGCTCTCAGCCGATTGTAAAATATGCGGGCGTGACCAAGTCGTTTGGCGACCTGCAGGTGCTGAAGGGCATCGATCTGGAGATGAAGCCAGGAGAAAAGGTGGCCGTGATCGGACCGAGCGGATCGGGCAAAACGACGATGGGCCGAATGCTGATGACGCTGGAGGAACCGACCGAGGGAACCATCGAGGTTGATGGCGAGCTGCTCTGGCATATGGAGGAGAAGGGCAAGCTGGTCCGGGCAAACGAGAAGCATCTGCATCGGATGCGGTGCAACGTCGGCATGGTCTTCCAGCATTTCAATCTGTTCCCGCACATGAATGTGCTTCGCAACGTGACGGAAGCCCCGCGCAAGGTGCTGGGATTGTCCAAGGAAGAAGCGGAGGAGCGGGCCGTCACGATGCTGGGCAAGGTCGGTTTGGCCGATAAGCTGCAGATGCACCCGTCCAATCTGTCGGGAGGCCAGAAGCAGCGCGTCGCCATCGCCAGAGCGCTGGTCATGCGGCCGAAGGTGATGGTGTTTGACGAGGTAACCTCGGCGCTGGATCCTGAGCTGGTCGGCGAGGTACTGGAGGTGATCCGGGAAATCGCCGAAGAAGGCGAAATGGCCATGATGCTGATTACGCACGAGATGGATTTTGCGAAGGAAATCGCGGACCGGGTCATCTTCGGAGCCGACGGCAGAATCATTGAGCAAGGAACACC
>Ga0209784_100188_pt1 | contig 49445 bp, 38 predicted proteins | sample AraplaCvi_mLB_r2_2_FD_184284 | JGI IMG/M metagenome (GOLD analysis project Ga0209784, IMG submission 184284) | Arabidopsis root microbial communities from North Carolina, USA - plate scrape CL_Cvi_mLB_r2 (SPAdes) (version 2) | ecosystem: Host-associated > Plants > Roots > Endosphere | place: USA...
AAGACTCCTTTCGTACGAAGCCGGTTGACCAGACCTGACTTGATTGTACGTTTGGAGTTTTTTTATTGTCCATAGCTAAAAGCTTTCCGGAACCCCCTGCACAGCAGGGGGTTTTCAAAGAATATAACAAAATAAAGAGCCGCATTAATATGCGACTCTTCATCTCTACTGTATTAATTCCCCTGACTTAGATCTTTATGACCGAACTTTGCTAAAAAAGGGATATGTTTCGTTAGTTTGTTATAGATTTTAAATAGAACTTGTACAATCGGCTCCAAAACTTTGGAGAACTTGATAATGACTAAACTTGCCCCAAGTGACAGAAGGGCTCCACCAATCACGTCGGCTGGATAATGTACGCCGACGAAGATTCGTGAAATACCTACTAAGATGGCCCATACTAATACAGGATACTTCCACGAGTCTTTTCGTAAAAGTAACGTCCACGCTAGAGCGAATACTAATACTGAATGATCACTTACAAACGAAGAATCATCAGCATGTGGTACTAACTGATGAACATCATATGTAATGAATGGTCGTGGATGATAGTTGAATAGGTGAATGAGTGCGTTTAGACCCAATCCAAGTAAACATGTAAAGACAATGTAAAAAGCTGTATATTGTTTTTCTGTCCTTTTTTCTTTGTTTGCTGTAAACCATAAAAATAACATGAATACGATAACGATATAAGGAACGCTATCAGTGATGAAAATCATTCCTTTATCCAGCAAAGAATAGCGACCAGCTAGATCATTGATCCATTGAAATATTCCATAATTCATTTTTAAATCTCCTTGCTTTTCATTTCTCAGTAAATTAACGTTTTTCAAATATGCGCTACTGCCATTTGAATAACCCTTTCATACATGACGTCATCATAAGCCTCATAGTTTCTTTTATTTACAAAAAAAACCCCATTCATCAACAAACCGCAAAAAAATCAATTTCTTTCCCAAATTCGTTTTTACAATATTGAATCGCAAACTAGAAAATATTATTGTAAGCTAGCAAAAATCAGCATAAAGATGATAGAATATTTTTATAAAGGGGGCTTTAAATATGGGGAAATTAAGCAAAAGAAATATACTGTGGATTGTGCCAATCGGAATTTTAGGGGTGTTCTGGTATTTTTACGGTCCACAAAAGGACATTACAGATAATGAATATATTACATATGTAAAAAACTATTCATTCGAACATAGTAGTAAAACAATAGAATCAGGTTTTGCTAGCGTTTGTCAAAATCCATACTGGGTGTATTTTGAAACCCAAAAAGGACAGGATGTTGTTGAATTTAAAGGAGACTGTCCAGTCAATAATAAAGCCTCGAAAGTGAATGTTCAATTTTTAGTTGATCGTGATATGACAAATGTGAGGTATGGTGCAATGTTAGTCGATAATACAATGCAAGAGGAAGCGGATCGAGATCAATACCTTCTAGCATTAGTAGGGAAATAAATAGTTAAAAGCTCTCGGTTGACAGCGACCGAGAGCTTCTTTTAATTCGAATCGACGGATAGCAGAGCCATACTGACGGATTGAACTACTCAACCAGCGGATAACTCCTAACAACAGACTTAAAAAGTAATTTATTTTACAGCTTTCCAAATGGTCCATCTGTCCTTTTCAACTATAAAACTCTCAGTTGAAATCGACTTATCCATATAATTCACTAATTCATTTAATTCTTTATCATCTAACTCGTGCAAAATACTTCTGCCTGTTCTTTCCCGTAAATCTTTTAACAATTGCTCTTTTTGTTCATACACATTTCTTGTTTCCCATAGCTGTACTTCTTGCACCTCGCTAAACCCAATTGCCTTAAGTGTTTCAATTACTAGCTCACTTCTATGTCTGCGTTTTATTTCTTGCTCTCTTAATTTTGGAAAACGCTCAAAGAAATAGCCTCTAATATGGTGGTCATCACCTTTTAATAAACAATCTTCAGGTGTCCGGTCTTGGATAATGTAAATCCCTTTATCCTCCAAAATTCTATATGCCTCTTGAAAACAAGCTTTTAAATCTTGGATATGATGAATTAAAGCTCTTTCTAGTACTAACTGGAAGCTGTCATTGTCTAAGCCTGTAGCCAATGCATTTCCTTGCTTGAAAGTAATATTATCATAGTCTTTACAATTTTCTTTTGCCCCAACGAGCATAGCCTGTGAAAAATCCACACCTATTACAGAAGGTACACCCATATCTGCTAATGCTTTAGCATAAATGCCTCCGCCACAGCCAATATCTACAGCCTTCGAAGTATGCATGATCGGGACAAGTTCTTTTATTTCTTCAATCCACGAGTGGTCAGCCTGTCGAGTTGTATAAGTAGTTTGATTGTCTTTGTTGTGAAAATCAATGCTCATTTTTATCACTCTTTTCTTGATGGATTTTCTTACTAACATTATTTTACAATCAGTCGAAACATAAGTAAAATCAATGTTAATTATCAATTTCCATAAATTAATCTTATTACCGGAGTAATATCCTCCCCATAAACCAATGATCATGACAAACAAGCCTGGAATCCTCAGAATTTTACTTGCTCCAATACAGAATTAAACTTGTGATTAGGTTGGTGTTTGGAATGATCTTTTGGGATATAAATCGCTCCATACAATCCCTGAGTCGCTATTTTGGAGAGTCCCATTACTGGGTGAAAAAGCATTGTCCTAAGGTGCAGAAGAACATCTAAAGGAAGCAACATTTTACCTAGTATTTACGCTGGTTGATCTATCCATGACTACCTTTCCGCTATGTTTGAAAGATTACAGGAGATTCCTTTCTTCAGTGAAGTCCTTTGAAACTCTGCAGCAATTTCATTATGCTGAATTGCTGTTTATAAGTATTTTAGTATTACTTCTAATAGTAGTAAAACGTAGTTCCTATAAGGAAGACGTTGTTTCACCAGAAGGATTTTGATCTAATATGAAGGAGGGGGAAGTTTAATAATCGTTTGAAATAACAAAAAAACTCACGCATTTATTTATTGCATGAGTTTTTTACTTTTATCTATTCAATATCTACAGATTGGATAATGTTTAGCTCAAGGATTCGAATTTCCTTATTTAGCTTAGCAATGGCTGCTTCTATTTGTTCAAAGCGTTCTAAATAATTTTTACTGGCATTGTGCGTAGGTAGCGTTTCTTTTAACGCTGCTTGCCCCGCATATAAAATTTCAAGTAAATCCAACTTTTCAAAATAAGCTGTGCTATATTGTATTCCCATTTCACAAAGCCCCTTACTGTTACTTTTTCACCACTAATAAAAATCCTAGCCTTTACTAGCACTATAACCGAAAAAAGCAAATGCAAAACTGTATCTTAGTTATCATTTATTAACCAATAAAAGGTATATAACAATGCCTTACCTATATTTCCATGGTTAATAGAAAACATACTTATCTATTTTTTAATATAGAATAGACAAATGTATCGTGCGCCTGACCATTTTGATACATATAATCTCGAAGAATTCCTTCCTTTTGAAAGCCCACTTTAGTTAGCAGCTTATTCGAGGCTTCATTTTCTATAAATACAACAGCACCTATACGGGTAAGACCCATATGCTCAAAGCCATACGACACAATTTCGGTAACCGCTTCTTGTGTATATCCTTTTCTCCAATAATCAGGATGAATTTCATAACCGATCTCTGCCCGTCTATGGCTAGGCGACCAAGCGTTATAACCAATTGTGCCGATTATACCTTTTGTTTCCTTTCTTTCAATCCCCCACCTTATCCCTCTTTTTTCAGCAAAGTTCTTTGAAAATAATTTCACTAAACTTTGTGCTTGCTGTAAATCAATAAATGGCTCTTGTCCATAATAGCGAGTGACTTCTTTATGAGAAAAGCAATTAAATACACCCTCCGCATCATCCTGCGTTAATTCTCTTAAAATAAGTCTTGCTGTCTCTAAATTAGGAAACATTCATTCTCCCCCTTTATTATCATCTATTCTCCACACTTCTAGTAAAATCCTTTAAAAACAAAAAAAGCACACCCAATAGAAAGTGTGCTCACTTTGTTAAAGTGATGTTAGCCAAAAATTTGTGCGGCTATAGCAAATAGCGTATTATTTCTAGTCGGCATTTCCTCTGCATGAAGAATCATAACTGGAGGTCTAGTTACCTCTGTAAAACCATGTTGCTCTAACCACTTTATCATTTCAGCATGTCCAGATGGTACATCCATTCTTAATTTTCCATGATGGTCTTTCGCTAAAGTATTCATTATGAGACTAGCTGTTATAGAATCAGGTGCTATGATTGGACCTAACATTAGATTTATCGGACCTTGAACGGACAACCCAAAGCCAATAATATTTGTTTGATGATCTCTCACAACGATACAATGCTTAGCTTGTTTTATCCTATTCCGTAAAAAATTACTTCTTCTATCTCCAAAGGCGGCTGCATCTAAGCAGACAATTTCAGCAAAATCACTCTCATTATAATCTCCAATCATATACTCATTAGAAGCTAAGTTATGTACACCGCTATAATTGTCAGCCAGATATTTATGCACATAAGCTACAGTCGTAAAGCCTAGTTTCTTATATAATGGTTCTCCGTCTTTCGTTGCGACGAGCATAATAGCTGTATGTGGTGAAACACTTTCAATACATTTTTGAGTAACTAATTTCCCTAGGCCTAGTCCTCTGTAATTTGCATGCACAATGACCATCCCTATCGAAGCTAAATTTGTATCATATGTCATAATGGCAGCACTTGAAACAATTTTCCCTTCAGCATTTTTGTGCCCAAATAATTTACCTGACATCATCACCGTTTTAATTTCGGATTCATCATAATCCCACCCGACAGAGTTAGAAAGATCCATTAATCCAGGAATATCATTTGCATCGAATAATACTAACTGTAACTGTTTATGATATGTAGTCATTCAATCCCCCTACAAGAACGTTTGTTTCTATTTTACACAGATTTTATAATGTGTACAAGTATTTTTTTGAAAGTTTAGATTTATCATTAAAATTCGGTGATGACCATTTGCATTTTTATTACGTTCATTCGGAGTGAAGACTGGAGCGTAAAAAACACCTATTGACCCAATGAAAGCGCTCTACCGGAATGGAAATGAAACCACGCTTTCGGTAATTAAACCAAACTATTAAAGTTATTCATAATTATTCTATTTATGCCTTTTAAAAATAGCAAAAATCTTTATAATTGTAACTAGAACTATGCACTCCTACTTTAAGCATATTTAGGTGATTGAAAATGACATCTTATGAACGAATACTTATTATGGTCCCGCCGTTTCCCTAGCTACGTCTACTCTTTGCTAAAGAAGTAGATTTTGCTTGTAGGAGGGCAATAAGTTGAAAAAACATGTAGCACCATCTTTACTATTAATGATTGTTCTTGTAGCTTTTCCACAGATTAGCGAGACAATCTATTCACCATCTCTACCTGATCTTTCAGACGCTTTGAATGCTTCAAATCGCTCTGTACAGTTAACCTTAAGTATTTATTTTATAGGGTTTGCTTTTGGGGTTTTTTATTGGGGATGGATTTCTGATTTTATTGGACGAAGACCAGCCATGCTAGGCGGTTTAATTTTTTATAGTATTGGCAGTTTCATGTGTTTTTACGCAGAAACTATTACTTTTCTATTAGTTAGTAGATCTATACAAGCCTTTGGGGCGGCGACAGGCTCGATAATAACGCAAACCATCTTGCGTGAAAGCGTATCTGGTAGTAAGAGACATGCTATGTTTGCGCAAATTTCTGCGGTGATTGCCTTTACCCCTGCAGTAGGGCCGCTGATTGGTGGCTGGGTCGATCAAGCATTTGGTTTTAGAGCCGTTTTTTTTGTGCTCGTTGCAATGAGTATTTTGTTGTTTATTTACACTTATTTTAGACTTCCAGAAACAACAGATACATCAATGAGAAAAAAAATTGCTATTTTCCCAGTTGTAAAACGTATTATTTCATCTCCACGGGTACTTGCCTTTGGATTGCTAATTGGTGGGATAAATGGCGTGCTATTCAGTTACTATGCCGAAGCTCCCTTTATCTTTATTGATCATTTCAATTTATCACCAGGACTTTATGGATTTCTTGGTATAATTGTGGCGCTTGCCTCTATTATTGGTGCCATGATTTCCAAAAGACTCGTCAGTAGCTATCAGCCAGAGAAAGTAATTCATCTCGGTTGCTCTGTGATGACTGTCGGCGCTTTATTGCTACTAATCGTTAGTTCTTTCCCATTGCCTAATATTGTCTTATTAGTGGGCATTTTAGTAACCATTTTTATTACCTTATTAGGATCAGGAATTGCTCTACCTAATTGCTTAAGCCTTGCACTTGTTAACTTTCAGGACGTTATCGGGACAGCTGGCGCAATTTTCAGCTTAGGCTATTACTTACTTGTAAGTTTAATAACATCAGGTATGAGTTTCCTGCATAATGGTTCGTTGACGATTATGCCACTCTATTTTTTCATCCTATCGATAATACTGTTTTTATTCGGAAGAAAATTTATTGTTTAAAATATTGTAGCGGGAATATATAAACAATAGCACTTCATTTATCGGCCACCCTATTTTATATAAGGGTGGCTGCCTCTTTACTGAAAATAATAATTGACGACTTCTTCAGCAGAATGAAAGATGATATTACTTTGGGTTTTATAAATAAACTTAGGTGAAGTACAAGCTTTTTCAAGACTTTTTGCGTACTTTAATGTATCTGTCATTTGCTCAATAATTTCAGAGTAGCCATCAAGATTATTGGAGATTTTCGGCATCATTATATCGGAAACATCTAAAACAATGGAAACTTGATCCTCTGCATAATTATTTAAATTAATGAAAAAGCACTCCTCTAAATCTTTCGAATGCTTGTCAACATTTATAACTGCTTCACTATATTTTGCGATTAGTCCAGTAGATGTCTCTGTAATTGTAAATCCTTGTTCGGTTAGTTTTTTATTAATGGCATCTAAAAAAGTATTGACTTCCTCATCCATTTTAGGCGTTACAGTTGTCTGGATTAAATGATCACAATTTTGATGAATGGTATCAATTTCTGCCTGATTATCAACGAGTAATTTAAAGTTTGATATCGAGTACACACTAAATCTCCCCTTTATTATAAGTTTGACATTAGGACGTTTTTTTAGACATTTTTTAGCCATATATTTTTAGGCTGTTTTCAAAAAGATTGTTGCTGTTAAAACATAAAAACAGAGTTAATCTACAAGATGTGTAAAATTAACTCTGTTTTTATGTTTACTATTTCGTAAAGCTAATATTTAACTAAAGCCACTAGATAAAGAATATTATCATTGTTTCGTTTTATCATTGGTTTACGATCTATGATTTGCGGATAAATAAGGATATAACAAAAGGCTGTCACAAAGAGCTAAACAGACAGCCTTTCTAAACTTAAAGTAAATGTTTAACCATTGTATAATAGCTACTTCCAGGTGGATAATCTTTTATTTCTCCAACAACTTGATAACCTCTCGCTTCATAAAACGTACGTGCTTGAAAGTCATATGTAGTTAATAATGCCTTCGTAGCACCCATTTGCTTGGCTGTTTCTTCAGCTTTGGCCAGTAGCTGTCCACCAATACCTTTTCCACGGTATTCTTTACTAAACCAAAATTTATTGATTTCAACCCAACCCCAATAAACCTCAGCTGTGATGCCGCCTATCCATTGCTGTTGATGATCAGTCACGATAAGGTTTAACGAACGAATAGAACCCTTTTGTCTACTTTCTTTATGATACGATGAATGTTCATCGTTGTACTCTTTTAATTTTGTATTTAAAAACGTAGTAAAGTCATCGTGATTTTCTAATAAAATCTCAATTTGATAATCCATATATATCCCCTTTCCATATGTATTCTATACTTTATAACGTTCCATTAACTTTTCTTGATGCGCTGAAAAAATTTCTTCCAGTGAAATATCATATTTATTTGCTATAACAATAATATTCCCTATAACATCTCCAAGCTCCTCTACTAATTCTTGCTTATTTTCTTCGTATGATTGAATTTTTTCATCTGGTCTATCTCTACCAATCTCTAACGCTCGTATAGCTCTCGCCACTTCTCCAGTTTCTTCAGCTAGAAAACCAATACGCGTAAAAATGCTTAAATCAGACCAACCACGAGTATCATAGTAATCCTTTAGCCATTTTTGAAACTCATTTAATTCCATTTCTATTTCCTCCATTTCTTTCCTCTCGAATTTAAATTATACTATAAAAGTGAAACGTGAATTAGGGGACTTTTTCATCCCCCGCTTAAAGTTCATTGCCCGTTATTGCGGAAATATACTTATCAGATATGGAGGAACAATGATGGATAGTATTGCAGTATTTTGCGGATCAAGCATCGGTGCATCAGAAGCATATAAAGAAGGAGCTATTCTTCTAGGAAAAGAATTAGCAAAACGTAATATTACCTTAATTTATGGCGGTGCGAGTGTAGGTGTGATGGGAACAGTTGCAGACACGGTACTTCGTGAAGGCGGTAAGGTGATTGGGGTTATTCCGACATTGTTAGAGGAACGAGAAATTTCTCATAAGCATTTAACAGAGCTAATTGTCGTCAATTCTATGCATGAACGCAAAAGCAAAATGATGGAACTTGCTGATGGCTTTATCGCTTTACCCGGAGGCCCTGGTACGTTAGAAGAATTTTTTGAAGTATTCACTTGGAATCAAATCGGCCTTCTGCAAAAGCCTTGTGGACTTTTAAATATCAATCATTATTATGATTTACTCATTGGGTTATTTGACCATATGCAAAACGAACAATTTTTACAAGCCCAATATCGAAATGCCCTACTTGTAGATGAAGACGTTGTGGGACTATTAGATAAATGTGCAGCTTATGCTCCCCCTGCAGTTAAAACGTATCAAACGAATAAATAGGATATTGGATTGAATTTAATAAACATTCTTCTCTTACAAAAAACAGCTGAGATATTTGAAATCAGCTGTTTTTCATTTGTCTAAGAGATTTAAATAAAATATGATCTTTCTACACAATGGGCCGTTGATTTCCGTACCGACTGAGTGTTTTCTTGGAGGCTTCCGATAAGCCACTTTGGTTGTGTTACGTCTGCTTCGCTTTCGCACAGATTTCTCTAGGGTATCATCTGTGACGCTAATCCCAAGGAGTCACTCAGCCTCACTCCAATCAACAAATCCACGTAGCATGGATCTATTGGTTACAAATGCTTCCGTTGTATATATATCACAGTCTATAGTGTCTCAATCTTTAATTCCCTAGCCTGTATCATTAATTCACAAAGTGGACAGTCAAATAAAACGTGTAATTCAAACCCTGTTTTAGTTTTATAGATTTCATCATATAGCCACCAAGAACCTTCTAATTGTTCTGGAATCGAACATATCTCTATATCACTAAAAGTTAGTTTTACATTTGTGTCGTACCAACCTACACTTGTTCCAGCTATCATAAGTGTAATTGAAGTTTCAGTGGAGGAGAAAGATAATACTTCTCCATCATGTAATGATTTTGTATGTATTTCAAGAACTTGAGATGGTAGCTGCTCTTTTATTTCTTCAAATTGTTGTAAATACTGTTTACGTATATCTCGACTACAACTTTGATAATTTTCATTCCACTCTTCAGCCATTTTTCTTAATTCTCGAGATGGATATTCTGTTTTTAGAGAACCCTCTAAAATATATGGATGAAATGGCGCCGGAAGAAACGTTAATAAATCATTTTTTCGCCATTCCAACTCTGCTTGTAACATTTCAATATAGCTTGTCCCATCTTCATTTTTCCAATTTAAACCATCTCCCCAATCTTCTTTAGAGTCAGGAAAAGTTAAAAAACCATAGACTTGCATTTCACGATACCAATTTTTAGTGAAATATTTCACTTAAAAATCCCCTTTCTCTTACTGATCTTTATCTTATTTTTTCTTCTAGATGAAAAAAACGGAAAAACTAAATCAAAAATTCCGCTTGAATCATTCAAATGCGTACGTTTTATTTAAAACTCCATTCTACATCTCTTTTCGTTTTTTCACTGCCACTACCGCTATCATAACCATTACTAACTTCATCACCAAAATTAATGCGTAAATGCTAAAGGATATAATCGCTGGCAAAAGCACTAACGACCAAGACCATGCGATAACATCCGTGAGCTTTAATACTATAAAGACGATTGTTAATACTTCAGCGATTCCCATATTCTCACCACCATACACCCGATTTTCATCATTCTGAATTTAGTCAAGTCTCAAACTTTATTGTTATACAACTATTTAAGCACTTTACCTACAATATTTGAACTTTTTGGATCATCACCAAAACGTGTGGTTGATTTCTGTTCCGATTGGGCGCTTTATCCCTGACGCTTCGCTTTCGCTACAGAAAACATTTGTTGCTGACGCTTCGCTTTCGCATAGAGCAAAGCTTCCTAGGGGCGTCTGATGGACATCCGCTGCGCTGTAGGGTCTCGGGCCAACACGATGTTGGTCACGAAGACGTTATCACAGGATGTGATGCTTTTAGCCTTCGTTCCTCTATTGCTGATCCCCGAGGAGTCGGCCAGTTGGAACTAAGGTCAACTATTTACATAGTAATCGTTTTAACAAAAGTCATCCACAACTTTTGGTAATGAACCAACTTTTTAACAAAAAAGAAGAACCTTTTCATTTGGCAATTCGTCTAAATATTGGAAACTTCAAGCTCCAGAGTAATTAAAAGGGAGAAATGATCATGAAAAAACCAATTAAAAAAACTTGGATGATTGCATCAGCACTAACAATAGGAATGGCTGTTCTGACACCACTACAGGCAGGAGCTACTACAGTGGAACCAACAAATAGTGTTATTGTTCAAATCGAGCAACAAGTTACCGGAACGATTCAAGGAATCAGTGATGACGGGCTTTTTCTAAAAGGTAGAGACGGTAAAAATTACTACATCAACTTCTATAAATTTTCTGAAGAACAACTAGAAAAAATGAGCCTAGTAGAAGGACAGGAAATCACAGTTGAAGGCAGCGTAGTAGAGGATTTTTCAGACTTCTATACATTCGAAGTTTATAAAAAAGAATTGCCTAAAGAGGTAACAAATGGAGATTTAACAAAATTAGAAAAAATGTTTAACGAAGCGAAGAAGTTAGAAAAAGAAGCTGACAAAGCATATAAAAATAATGTTGAAGATGCAGAAAAAAAATATCAAGAAATTCATAATATTTATGTAGATATGGGTAAAATTATTAAGCCATATTATTTAGCTACTTGGCAACCTGAACCATTTGAAAAGTATCTAGAAAATATCGGCTTTAGTGAAAAAAATATAGTAATAGAAGAAAATGATAATAAACAGCTTAAAGCTATTTATGAAGAATGGATAAAGCTTGAAAAAGATAATCAAGAGGAAAAGGCTAACGAAAAAAGGAAAGAGTTTCACAAAATCCTTCAACCGTATTTTGATAAACTTTATCCAACTCCAACATTTGAAGTGTTTATCGAAAGATTTGAGTTAGATATCCCTGCAGAAGATTTAGCAAAACTAAAAAATATTTATGATAATGCTCAAAAAGCAGAAAAAGATGACAATGCCGATGTTTCTGTTAAATTATGGGAAGAATTTTATTACATTATTGATCAATTCATTAAGCCTCAAACATTTGAAGAATACATGGCTGACTATGATTTCAAAGTTTGCGAAGTGGATAGCAAGCAATTAAAACAGCTCTATGAAGAAATCTTAAAGCTAAATCTAAAAGAAGACAAAGTAAAAATTGAAGAGAAATGGGAAGCATTTCACGATATTTTAGAACCATATTTCCAAGCAAATAAAGAAATTTTAATTTCACCTTCTAAACTAACAGTTAACGGTCAAGACTATCATCCACAATAGGTAAAGGATGGGGTGTCTCACCAATCAATCAAGATGATTGGTCGGATTCCCCTTTTTAGACTTGATTTATCTATTTTACCTTTATAGCAGAAATATTCTCATCTTCCAGAGATATCATATAGATAAGTCCCCTTTTCTTTCAGTACAGAGAAAACACTTTCTTCTCCCTTTACTTGCTCGGTCTCATCGCGAGCCAACCATTTCCCCTACTTCTATCGCATCATTAGGTGGCTTTCAAAATTAATTTTAATTTATGGTGAAACAGAAAACGGAACAATTCTTTTAATAGCAATAATTTCTGGTGTAGAATTTTTATCAACACATTCATTATTAATCATATTTCTCCAATAATATGTATTTGTATGATTAGTGCTTTATTAATCGACCTGCTCAAACTCTAATGTTTTGTAACTATTTATATACTTTACATAAAATGTTTTAAAATTTTTTAAAAAATAATGAACCTTTTCATCTGGAAATACGTCTAAATATTGGAAACATTAGTTCCAGAGTAAATAAAAGGGAGAATTGATTATGAAAAAACCGATTAAAAAAACTTGGATGATTGCTTCAGCACTAACAATAGGAATGGCTGTTCTGACACCACTTCAGGCAGGAGCTACTGCAGTAGAACCAACAAATGGTGTTACTGTTCAAATCGAACAACAAATTACAGGAACGATTAAAGGCATCTACGGGGATGGCATTGATCTAAAAGGCAGAGATGGTAAAAACTACTATATCAGCTTTTATAAATTTTCGAATGAACAACTTGAAAAAATGAACTTTGTAGAAGGTCAAGAAATCACTGTTGAAGGTAGCATAGCAGAGGATTATTCAGATTTCGACACATTCGAAGCTTATAAAAAAGAATTGCCTAAAGAGGTGACGAAAGAAGAGCTAACAAAATTAGAAAAATTATTTAATGAAAAGAAAAAGCTGCAAAAAGAATTGTCAAATGACATGACAGAAGAAGAAATCGACAAGAAATTTGAAGAAATTGATAAAATATATAAAGAAATGGATAAAATCACAAAACCATATATTTTAGCTAAGTGGCAACCTCAAACATTTGAAGAGTATATGGCAGATTTCGAATTTAGTAAAAAAAATATAGTTTTTGAAGAAAATGATAATAAAAAACTTAAAAGTATTTACGAAGAATGGGTAAAACTTGAAAAAGATGGTCAAGAGGAAAAGGCAGTCGAAAAAATGGATGAGTTTTATACAATTCTTCTACCGTATTATGAAAAACTTTATCCAACTCCAACATTTGAAGAATTCATAGCAAAATTTGAGTTAGATATCCCAGCTGAATCTTTAGCAAAATTAAAAGATATTTATGATAAGGCTCAAAAAGCAGAAAAAGATGACAATGCTGATATGTCTGAAAAACTATGGGAGGATTTCTATTACATCATGGATCAATTCATAACGCCTCCAACATTTGAAGAATACATGGCTGATTATGAATTCAAAATTAGTGAAGCGGATAGCAAGCAATTAAAACAGCTTTATGAAGAAATCTTAAAGTTAGATAAAAAAGAAGACAAAGCAAAAATTGAAGAGAAATGGGAAGCATTTAATAATATTTTAGAACCATATTTCATAGCAAATAAAGAAATTTTAATTACTGCTTCTAAAGTAACAATTAACGGTCAAGAATATACTCCACAATAAGGAAGAGAATGGAGGTATCTCAACAATCATTTAGGATGATTGTTGGGATTCCTCTTTTTGTTAATTCCATAATAGTATTTCACCAAAACGTGTGGTTGATTTCCGTTGCGACTGTTTACATAGTAGACGTTTTAACAAAAGTCATCCATAACTTTTTGTGATAAATCAGTTTTTCCAAAGTATGCAATCTTTATAGAAAAAATATAAGAAGAACTTCCTTTTGCCCATCCTCCGATATAAGTCCCCTTCTCATACCTTGTAAATTTTGACGTAAAAATAAACTATTTAAATAATTTGATAAATTTGGTAACCTTTAAATGGTTAATACGAATTTCTATTTGATAAGGGGGGGTAAATTGACATTTTATCTATTTAAAACAATTACTCGTTAGGGGACGAATGCCGAAGTCAGTGACTATAGGAGAACACCTACTAGTGGAAGATGGAGCGGTCCGTCTTACAGTGGTTGGCACAAATATACAAAATCAATCGTGATCCGGATCAAAGGATGAAATAAGTCTTTGTGAAGCAGGAACTAGAAGTAATCGTTTTCAAGAACTAGACGGTGAATTGGTTAATTCCCTATAAAAGCCTGATACTACTATTGTAGAAAAATAAAACGGAACCCTTTCTCCAATGTTGAAATAATATATTGGAGGAAGAGTAATTGAGTAGAAAAAATGAGAATACAGCTTTTCAATGTGAAAATTGCAATACGATGGTTGAGCCATTAACCAATGGAAGTTTCAGAAATCATTGTCCAAACTGTTTATTTTCAAAACATATGGATCATGTTCCTGGAGACAGAGCAAGTACTTGTAAAGGTTTGATGAGACCAATTGGAGTCGATTATACAGGAAAAAAAGGCTTTCAACTTATCCATCAATGTACAAAATGTCAAAAGATTAGTCGAAATAAAATAGCAGTTGATTCCATTCAAGAGGATCAGATTATCCAATTTATGCAATCAATCGTGTAGTTAAATAATTATTTATTCAAAGACACATTGGAAATTATTCTTCAATGTGTCTTTTATTATTTAAAATACTGTTCATTTACCTCTATAGCAAAAAATAAGAAGAACCTCCTTAGTCCCATCTTCCAGAAATACTATATTATAAGTCCCCTTCTCTTTCTATACAGAGAAAACACTTCTTTCTTATCGCGACTCAACCATTTCTACTTCTAACCCAAATAGGTGGCTTCAAATTGATTTTAATTTCACTTTGTGGAAGCAGAAAACGGAATATTTTTTATTAGCAATAATTTCAGGTGAAATTTTATCAACACATTCATTATTTAAAAGATTTCGCCAACAATATGTACCTTGTACTGTTGGTGCTAATTTACTCTCTGACAATACAACAGGCTTTGGTGGTCAAGTTTTAAGTAGCATAATCATCCAGATAAACGCGACAGTAGAAAATGAATTTCACTAATTTCCCGCCATTAAATTAATTATGTATAACAAAAAAATGAATTAAGTGAATAATTAGCAAGCCTATTTGACACATTACATATAGGAGGTGGAAGAGTAATGTCTAAAATAATTGGTGTGGAACAATCATTAACAAACGTTGAAGACGCTTTAAAAGCAAAGGGTTATGAAGTTATCCAACTTCGTACTGAAGAAGATGCAAAAAAATGTGATGCCTGCGTAATCACAGGGCAAGACAGAGATATTATGGGAATTAGTGATCCTATCATGGCAGGACCTGTTATTGACGCTGATGGTCTTTCTGCTGACGAAGTACTTCAACGTGTCGATAAATATTTCCACTAATAAATGACTAGGTGCTGTCGCTATAGCTTTGTTCACTATAGAGCAGCACCTTTTACTATTTATGTGATTAAAGAATGCTCATTAGCCCAGGTCTTTAATAATTTCTATGCTTGGATTCTTACAGATTTTATCTATTCTTTTTCATAAGCTCTTACTGTAAAAAAATCTTGTTGTGCTTTTTTAGAATACTTTCTTTGCATCATTTTAATTCTCTTTTAGCCCCATTGCATCTAACATTGTTGTGAATTTCGCAGAGATCTCATTGAATTCACTATCCGGCAATGAACTGTTAACAATTCCGGCTCCTGCAAATAAAGTAACATCTTCATTATTTATCTCTGCGCAACGAATGGTGATAACCCATTCCCCATCACCATTACTGTCCATATAGCCTACCAAACCTGTATATAATCCCCGTTTAAATGGCTCTGTTTCCTGTATAAAGGCTAATGTTTGTTTTTGTGGCTCTCCACATATTGCTGGTGTAGGGTGCAACAACTCAGCTAAATCCAATGCGTTCATAGTATCATTTTTAAGTTTTCCTGTGATGACTGTAGATAAATGAATCATTGTATCTGTATAAAGAATCATTGGCCTTTTATTGAACTCGATATCACTTAAATAAGGATGTAATTTCTCGCACATATAGTCCACTACTATTTTATGTTCATGCAAATCTTTTTCTGAGTTAAGCAATTCTTTTGCTAAATCAGCATCTTTCACCTCATTAAAGGTTTGTTTACGTGAACCCGCTAATGGATTGATTGTAACAATATTCCCTTCCTTTTTCACTAGTAACTCTGGACTTGCTCCAATTAAATTTTGTAAGTGGCCCGTTTCAATTGAAAAAATATAACCCTGTTTATTTTTGTGCATCAAGTTTGTTAGCCATGAAGAGATCTGTGGATCACAAAAAACGTGTGCTTGCTAAGAAAAATATTGAGGTAGTTAAATGGGTAAATGTAGACAAACCCTGGGCAAATTGGTAAGGATGTTTTACAGGTTCAATAATTACTTTATATGAATACAAAACGGGGGTATCTCTAATTTTAAGATACCCTCATTTTAAAATTTTTTTTACTTAATACAAATCTTAGAAGAACTCTGTATACAATTCTGCTCCAAACTCTTATAATAATCCTGTTTATTTTCATATGGGAAAAAGTGACTTCCCGAAAACTCTTTCAAATTAAAAGAATTTGTCGTGACATTTCCCCAATTTTTCATACTACTTGCTGGTGCGTCTGGATCATTAGTTCCGCAATGAGCAACAATCGGACCATGAAATAATTCATTACGATAATCAAAAGACTCATTCAAACGATAATCATTTTTCACCATTGGTAAAATATGTTGTAAAACTTCTTTATTTTCCAATAACTCTTTCGGTGTACCTCCTACTCGTATTAATTCTTTAACTAATTCACTATCATCCATATATGTTTGATAGTCATCAGGGAAATGATCTTGAGGTGCATGGCGACCTGCTACTATTAATAAATTCACTTTTTTCTTATATTTTTCTTCTAGTAAACAGGCTGTTTTAAAAGCAAGAATAGCTCCCATGCTATGACCATAAAAATATATTCGCGTTTGGTTTGTTACTCTGTTAATTGCTTCTGCAATTTGTGGCATCACATGAAGATAATCTGTAATATATTGTTCTTTTATTCTTGTTGATTTACCAGGTAGCTCTATCGGAAATACAGCTAAGTTCTGCTCCCATGTTTTCCAATTTCTAAAGGAGGCGGCACTACCTCCTGCATGATGGAAGCAGAAAAGCTTATTACAATGTTCATAATCTAAGTCGTCCACAAAAGGGAACCATTTTTTAACATCCATCATACCCATTCTTCCTCCTCCTTCAAATCCTTCATTCTTAATGGTTCGCGTTCCTGTATGCAAACTTTTTGAGATGGCCCTATTTTTTTACCAATATCATTCCACAATTTACAAGCTGTTAAATAATATTGTGTTGTTTGATTAAAGTAAGAACGACTCCAAATATCTTCATAAAATGTTAGAAGCGAGCGTTCAACGCTTTTAGGCCATACCTTTTTATATAAATCTTCAAAGCTATTGTTTTGTGCTGTAAAAACAATCTCCTCCACTGGATAGCTTAAAAAATTATTGTCTATTCTATTATTTAATATAGCCGATTCGTTTAATGACGAACTCATACACGGCATCCAATGTACTGAACCGTGCGTGTCCGGTAAATATAATGTTCCTCTATTCGTTCCCAATGTCACTCTGTGCAATAAATAAATGCTACTTTCTGGATTAGCTAAGTCCATTTGATTGAAAACACGTAATGTCACAGGGGTATCCCGTAATTGTCCAGATAGCATATAAAAAGGATCATGCTCTGTAGGAATATTAACTGGTGTAAGTATACAGGTTTGTAAATTACCAAGGGCTTGCCCTATAATATCTAGCATTGGAAAAAGTACTTGGATACTACAAGCCGCCTCTAAATAAATAATATCACTAACTTCTCTTAATGTTTTCGCGGTTTGTATAAAGGAATGTACAGCATCGACATTTGGATAAAAACTATTTAAGTGATATTTACAATTACCTACTTTCGCACTTTTAATTAACTTTACATAGTCAGCTTCATGAACAGGATGCTCCTGTATAACATGTATGCCTTTCTCTAAAAATGCTTGTGCTATGCTTGTCCCTTCTCCACCCACGATCGTTGATTTAACAACAACGCATGCAACATCCACCTGCTCATTTGTTATAGCTTCTACAGTTGTATAAAGTGGAACATTCAATGTATTGGCGAGTTCTTGCGACTGTTTACTACCCCTAGATAAAATACCTACAAGCTTATAATGAGATGGTAAATTTAAGATTGCTTGCAAATAATACGCACCGAATCTCGTACCACAAACGACTACTCTTAATGGCCTCATAAAATCCCTACCTCCAAGCCTGCATGATTTTCTGTCTGTGAAGTAATGATGAAATCCTCTATTACACGCTGTTCATGTAATTCTCGCATGACATTACTTGGATTCAATATGTCGTAAGCCCAATAAACCCTATTTTCCTGAACGATCCCTTCTATGATGGCTTCTACTGATAGCGCACAAATAATGCCACTAATTGTAAAGCTATTTTGACAAAGTAATTGAGCTTGTCGTCGTATCGATTGTCCCTTATATTTCCCAATCATCTCTATGACGAGTGTGTACCATGTTTGTCGAACAGGGTAAAGGATAAGTTTTTCCATCAGATCATCTACAATTTGATGTAAATGTTCAGGCGTATTTTTCATTGCTAATTGTATACACGCCTGTTGTAATAATGAAAAAACAGCTTTATTTGGATAAATATTATGCCAATGTGCTTCAGTTATATGTAGCTTTTTTGCAAGAAGAATTGTTTCATTTGTTAGATAACTTTGAGCATAGACTGTATTTTCCTCACCATTAATTGTCACATTTATTTTTTCTGTCTGTGCTATATCACGTACTATTTTTTCATCCTTATAAAAGGCATTCGCTGTACCAAAACCATAGATGGAGCTAAGCATTATATCAGCTGCTGCGCCTTTACTATACACTTCTTCTCCTCCTGCATAACCGCTTATTTTATCTATTTGATCGAATCCTTCTTGAGCTAATAGGCGAGGAAGAATCCCCGATAAACCGGGATAACTTCCTGCTGAGAGAATCATTATATTAGTTAGCTCCTGTCGTATAAATTTCTTCTCCAATAAATCTGCCCCAAATGCATCGACATAATGAGCTCCAGCTTTTATGGCAGCTTGCGCCACTCTATCAATAATGCTATACGAGGGGCCTGCACAATTTAACACGATTGTACAACCTGCACAAAATGTCTCTAGCGCTATTTGGTCATATATATCTACCTGCATATATTCCATAAATTTGTCTAATTGAGAATGTTCTTTATGCTCACTTCTACTCCCACAGCGTAATGGATATTTATCTTTTAAATATCGTACAGCCGCTTGTCCAACAGCCCCATTGTAGCCAATAATTCCTATTTTAAATTGATGGTTCATGGCTTACTCCTTTAAGCAGCAATTTAGCAGTCTCTTTCACATTAGGCTCCTGCAAACACGTAATATGATTACCATTTATAGGAATGATATTTAAATGACCAAATGTAATATCTCTCCAAAATTCTTCGTTTCTTGTACCCATTACTGGTAAAAAGGACGATGTTTTATCAATACAACTAAATGCAACTACGTCTCCCATGAAAGGCTCGGTTCCATACGATACAACACCTTTAAAGCTTTGACAGAAGATTTGATATAGCGTTACCATTCGTTGCTTTTGAAAAGCTGAAATATCACCTTGCAAAGCTGGAACGGTAGTATATAAATCTACTAATCTCTGTTTAGGAGACTTGCTAGCAAGCTTTTGATAACATTGTGCAATTGGTGCAAACTCTCCGGTTAGATTACATAAATCTTCAATTGTAATGGTATTCACTTCTTTTTTGATTAAATCATGTAGTGCTTTTTTAAGTAATTCATCCTCGACATCGTGACCACTTTTTACAAGATCAGCGCCTATTAATAAACCAAATGTTCTTTCCATTAATAGATCATTTCGAAGCTTTGCATCACAAGGCGTAGTATCTATTGTAATGACTGGTTCAACTTGAACACCTTCTGCAAGTAACATCTTTGCCGTTTCAACAGCAATAAGCCCTCCCATACAGTACCCTATTAATTCAAAGTTTGAAGCGTTTAGCTTTAACAATTGTTGCGCATATTTTTGCCCTAAATTTTGAATAAGTGTTTCAGGTGTATAGGCTAAATAATCTGCTTCATCACCAAAAATAAATCCTGCTATCGTGTCTTTGCGGTTAGGTTCATCTATTAAATAAGGGAGCAATTGATTGTAAGGTGTAAGTGTTCCCGTTCCATCATGGAATAGTACTTTAATTTTTCCGCCAACCTCTCCTTCAGCTAATATAACGAAAGATGTTTTCGTTTCTGAGGCAGTTTCATCCTGCATTTTTTGATGATTTTCAAGCGAGTGACTTATCTTTTCTGCAATTTCTGCAATCGTCGGTGTTTGTAAAATCTCTACCATTAATTGATCCCACTCCCAATGCTCCACTTCTGAAAGTGTATCTCTCATTGCTGCCACAACTTGTGCAACTAGTAATGAATCGCCACCTGCTTGATAGAAGTTTTCATTGCGCCAAATACTTTCTCTATTTAGTGCTTTCGCCCAAATTTCTGCAATTCTGTTCTCTAAGTCACCTTGCGGAGATTCACCGGATTGTGCAATAAATGGACTGGATGCTTCTAGTCGACTTTGTAATGCACCCCGATCCACTTTGCCGTTTTCAGATAACGGTAGTTCACGAAGCACTTCAATATGCGCTGGTATCATATATTTTGGTAATTGTCTTTCTAAATGTTGCTGAACCTCACTCGCATAAAGTCTCTTACGTTCACCTATAAATTGACCGACAAATACTGCCTGATTTGCAGCGGATAATGGATCATTTTTTGTAGGATATACACCGGCTATCTCCACCTCTGTTGCTGCAAATAACTCATGCCACTGTTCACGACTGAAAAATACTTGATCATTGTTTTTTCTAAAGTCTTCAAAATCATTTAGACCAGCATGAAATTCCATTGATGTAAGAAGTGAATAGTTTTCCCCAGTCGTATCTGCTACTATTAACGCTCCTCCTTCAACTGTCATTTCCTTAAAGGTTTGTAACACTTGTGGAGCTTTCTTAGCGTTGTGTAAAACATTATTACATAAAATCAAATCAAAGGAAGATGCTTGAATTCCTTGAGACCAATAGGATTGATTGATATCATACAAACCATATGTAACCCACTTATAAGGTTCAAACGATTTTCGCGCTTCATTTAAAAAGAATTGTGATAAATCTGTAAAAACATATTCTAAATTTTTATGATTTAATGTTGGTATTAACTCTAAACTTACACCGCCTACGCCAGCTCCTACCTCTAAAATTCGGAACGTTTTCTCTGGATTAGCCTTTCTAAATTCATCTACAATTGTATGGACAGCTTGAATTGTAACTTCATTTAATGAACGACTAATTAGGTTGTCTTTATATGCCGCTAAAGCAATATCAAAGCTTCCTTTAGGGAAAAATAAATCTAATGAATCAATATCCCCGCGAAGTAAACCTAAAAGATGCTTACTTGAATCTTCAAAGTAATCCACAAGTTTTTTTCCATACTGCATTTTTTCTTCAATGTCTCTCCATTTTAGCCAAGAGATTTCTGATGCATTGTGTGGTAAATCTTTATTGACTAGATAATAGTTTGACGTTGCTGGATTTTGCTTTATAAGATTTTCTTTACATAAAACATTCAGCCATCTTCTTAGTAGCTGATGGTAGTATGGATGTACTTTGACTATTTGCTGAATTTCACTTATAGAAAATTCTCGATCATCTATAAAAATATCTAAGTCTTGGAATGTTTTCATTATATCTAGTACGGCTGTCCAATTTGAAATTGTAGACCATTGTGCAAATAACTCTCGATCTACATTATGGGTCGCTTGATCTCCAGCGTTTTTAACTACAGTTGTTAATCTTTCTGAAGAAACCAATGTTTTTATTTGATTTGCATTTTTCCTTGCTTGCACGAATGCTGCAATGTTAAATTCTTTACTTACCAAATCTTTACTTGCAATAACCGCTGCATGCTCTATCTGCTGCATACGTTGCATGGAACTTTCAATTTCACTTAACTCAATGCGATGCCCATTAATTTTTACTTGAGTATCCTCTCTCCCTAAAAACTCAATCACACCATCTGGTAGCAATCTCCCTATATCTCCAGTTGCATATAAACGCTCTCCAGTGTAAGGGTGGACAATAAATTTCGCTGTAGTATTTTTTTCATCCTGTAGGTAGCCGGTAGCAAGCCCCTCTCCCCCAATATATAAATCACCAATTGTCCAATCAGGGCATGACTCTAGCTCCTTATTCAACACATAAAAATATTGATTTGCTAATGGCTTACCATAAGGAATACTGTTCTTATAGGTAGTATTTATATCTATTGGATAATAAATAGACCAGATTGCTGCTTCTGTTGCTCCACCAAGGCTGATAAATTTCGCTTGTTCAAAATAATGTGCCATTTGTTTTGGTAATGTAACAGGTATCCAATCTCCAGATAAAAATACTAAACGTAATTTTTTATAAAGAGTTGTTGTCGTATCCTGCATGTATGCATGAAGAAGTTGCAATTGGGCTGGTACTGAATTCCAAATAGTGGCTTGATGAGATGTTAAAAGCTCCAACCAATGTTTTGGATCTTTAAGACGTTTATGCTCTGGTAATATAACGCTACCACCAACACTTAATAATCCAAAAATATCGTATACCGATAAATCAAAAGCTAAATTGGCAATTGCTAAAACTCGATCATGCTCTGTTACTTGGAAACGATGATTCATATCCATTATTGTATTCAGTACTGCCCTATGACTGACAATAACGCCTTTCGCTTTTCCTGTACTGCCAGACGTATGAATAATATAAGCTGGCTGTTCTACATCTACACGTACAGGAGTTAACTGTGCTTCTAAAGCAGTGTTTAATTGCTCGACTTCAATAAAGGAAATAGATTCTTGTTCGTATAAATCACTATGGCTAGCATGACCTAAAATAAAAGTGGTTTGTGATTCACTTATAATATTTTGTTTACGAGCAATCGGTTGCTCAATATCTAAAGGTAAATACACGCCACCTGCTGTTAATGTTCCTATTACAGCAGCGATTTGCCAAATACCCTTCTGTAAGTCAATTGCTACAAAATCTCCTTGCTGCACACCTTTATTAATCAATGCCTGTTGAATGGCATAAACATAACGACCGAGCTCCTCATATGTAAAATATTTACCATCTGCGTAAATAGCTATATTTTTAGCATATTGTGTAATAGCATCTAGCACATTGTCATAGAGTAACCCCTTAGGTAAATCAATCGTTGTTTTATTTACTTCATTTCTAATCTTTTGCATTGCTACAGGTAAACCTAATAATTGACGTTCTGTCCATGCTGTTTCGTGAGTTGCAAGTTTTGTTAAGTGATCTACAAAAAATTGAAAGGCTGAATCGATTAGCCCACTTGGAAAAATACCTTCACGTACATCCCAATTTATTAATATTCCATCCGGTTGTTCAGATACTTGACAATCAATCCATACTTGAGGTGTTTGACTAATTTTATAGGCTAATTTCAACTTAGGCTCATTTTCAGACATATGACTATTCGCGTTTGCACCTAATGTACTTGTATAAACTACCGGTATCATAACATCACGATTACGATGTCGCTTTAATTCACGCAATACTTCAATTCCTGAAAAATCGCGATACTCTAAGTCTGTCCAAAGCTGCTGTTGTATTTCAGACGCATGCTCATAAAATGCTCTATCTCTTTTTGCATGTATTTCTAACAGATTGATGGTCGTAAAATCTCCAATTACATCATGAATTTGAGCATGAATATTAGGTCGATTAAGCATCGTTATATTCATACAAAAGTGAGATTGTTTTGACCATAAGCCAATAATTTCAGCAAAAGCTGTTAAAATAATACTGGAAGGAGTTAGCCGATGATCTTTTGCCTTCTGACTTAAAAATTGCCATTTATGATTAGGTAACAGGAAATTAAATTGTTCAAAACGAATTGTATTGCTATCAATTTTGTCGCTTTGAACGGGTAACTCTGGCGCCTCTGGGAAAGTCTCTAAACGACTAGTCCAGTAATTTTTAGCTTTTTCATTGGCAATTGAGCGATCATGTTGTTCATATTGTTGTATCATGACATCTCTAAATTGAATATCTAAAGCTGGTAATGGAGTATCTTCTGTATAGTAATAGTGTTCTAATTCTGCTATTAATATATTGATACTGACAAAGTCAGCAATTAACATATCAATAGATAGATGAATAACACTTTGATTTTTTTGCTGTGTAAGGACTAGGTCATACAACGGCCATTTATCAGGAGCATATTGCTTAACAGATAACTCATTTCTTACATGTAATAATCGTTGATTGGCTACTTCAGGTACTTCATCTGATAAATCAATAACTTGTATAGTTGGGAGCTCTACGTTTTTTAATACTTGCTGATAACCCTCCTGACGCACTATCGCATGGAGCATATCATGTCGCTTGATGACTTGGTGCCATGCCTTTTCAAGCCGTGTAGGATCAAAAGTAGTGCCAACTAGTTCTGCATATACTTTACAACCTACTCCTCCATAACGATAATTGTTGCTTCTACCTACTAAATAGGCTGATTGAATATCAGTAAGCGGAAAGGAATCATAGCGTTTTTCAATATCATGAATAATTGATTGTTGTTCCTTCTGTAAATAATCGAGGAGTTGCTCTTTATATTCTTTCAATCGCTCTTTACGTTCATTTGTAAGTACACCAGTTGGAGCCTTAAAATGTAATTTTCCATCTTCTACCCAAAGGTTCACTCCCAGCTCGCTATACTCCTCTAATAATTTTTTCATGTTATAATATTCCCTCCTGATATTCGAAGTCCTTTTTCACAACTTCTATTAGATAGTCATCTTCTTTTAATGAATAAAGTGCTTTGATCGTTAATCCACTTTGATGAAATAGCACCTCAAATTGGGATTGTGTTCTTTCCTTACCTCCACACATCGTCCAAATATTTAAATCCGTCATATATAAATGCGAAGCATTTCCTTCAATAACCTCTGGTAATAATTTTTCAATGATAGTTAGTGTAGAATTTTCGCCCATATTTTTAGCGATATTACGTAAAATTGTGATTGCTGCTTCATCCTCCCAATCATGGAGGATTCGCGATAAAATATAGAGATCACCCAACTTAGGTACCTCTTGAAAAAAGTCTCCTGCCTGAAATGAACATCGACTGTTGATGCCGTAAAGCTCCAATTTTCCTTCTGCCTTTTGTTGTACATGTTGCAGATCTATTACAATCCCTTGAGCATTGCGGTAAAATTCCAAAAATTTCGCAATTATCTCTCCAGATCCTCCACCCACATCGATAATTTTTTTGATGCAGTACCAATCTTTTTTTTCTGCAAAATATGCTTCTAATTGAAGCCGTTCACTTGTTTTACTCATCATCTTATTAAACACTTCAAATTTTTCATTTTGCTGTACTTGCGCTTGAAAATAAGACTGTTGTTCTACTAATTGATAAGGGATTTTCTTCGTTTTCATCGCTTCATAAAGCTTCGACCAATAAGGCATTGCCTGTCTGCCTGTGAATAATAAAAAATCCTTTAATGAATCACTTGCTTGTCCTGATAATTTCTCCCCTAAAGGAAGTAATTTAAAATAATTATTTTCTTCCTCCATATATTTCAAAGCTACTAATGGTCGCATAAAACGAAAGAGCATTTCTTCGTCAAGCGCTAATTCCTGTGCCAATAACGTTACATGCTTTCGTTCATCGAATATGGCATCAAATATTCCTAATTCACAAGCTGTATATAGCAAATAAGAAGTAGAAAAGCCTTGAATCGTTGAACGTATCATACTTTCTTGTATATCCATAGTTAATCTCCTTATTAATTACTGCTGCTATCTGCCATCAATTTATACCATCTACAAATAGTATTCTCTACGATATTAATAAGGGCATATAGCCCTCCTCCTAATAAAGCTAGCCCTATTACACCTGCATACATAGCTAAGTAATCTCTACTATCCATTCGATTTAAAATGTAATAACCTAATCCACTAAATGATGCAAAGGTTTCAGCTATAAATAGGATTGCTAATGCTGTTCCTAATGAAGCTCGCAAGGAAGTCATTACGCTCGGTAAGCAATAGGGTAGTGTCAAATGGCTCAGTGTTTGTAGTTTTGTAGCGTTCAATGATTGAATAACTTGTTTCTGAGCATAAGGAATTCCTTTTGCGGCATCACGAATTACTACTACCAATTGAAAATAAAGAACAAAGGCAATTAACATGATTTTTGGGACATCCCCTAATCCAAATAGCACGAGAATAATTGGTAAAAAAACAACCTTTGGGATAGGGTAAAGCACATATAATAAAGGACTTAATAAAAGATCTATCTTTTTATTCCACCCCATAAGTAAACCTGTAGGAATCGCGAAAAAGAGAGCACAGATTATACCGATACCTACTCGATAACTACTTATGAAAAAATGCTGTGTTAATTCACCACTAGTTACTACTGTTAAAAATGATTGTCCCGCTTCAAAAGGTGTAGGTAAAAAAGCTTTATTCAATGAGATGCTAGATAGATGCCATAATAAAATAATGATAATGGTAGCGATGACTATACTATATGTCTTCTTCACACGGCTCTCCCTTTAGTAATTGTTTAATTCGTTGTTGTTGACGATACATGAAAGCAGGATTACGTCGCCCCTCTATCTGATAATCATTCTCAATGATACCTGCAATTGTTTTTCCATTCGCGTGAAAGACGACGATGCGATCGCTCATCATCAACGCTTCATCAATGTTATGTGTCACAAATAGTAGCGTTAAATTTCTTTCATGACGTATTTTCTGCAATGTTAGTATTAATTGCTCCTTCGTTAAAATATCTAACGCTGAAAATGGCTCGTCCATTAACAAAACTTTTGGCTTTTGGATTAAAGCTCTCCCTATTGCAACCCTTTGCTGCTGTCCCCCGGATAGTTGAAAAGGATATCTGTACTGCTCATTGTGAATATTCAATTGTGATAAAATAAATTGTGTCTCTTTTTCCCGTTCCTGCTTAGGTCGTTTGGCAAGCTTTAAAGGGAGAGCTATATTATCTTTCACCCTTTTCCATGGGAACAGGCCGTAATTTTGAAAAATAATCGCTATCTCCTGCTGTGGTCCTTTCAATTCTTTTCCATCAAAATAAACGGTTCCATTACTCGGTTTTTCCAAACCAGCTACAATTTTTAATAAAGAGGATTTCCCACTACCAGAAACACCAACAATAGCTACACATTCACCAGAAGATATTTGAAGGTTAATGTTTTGCAGGACATTAACCGTACCTGACGCTGTCTTGTACGCTAAGTCAACATGCTGAATTCTATACACGACATATCCCCCTTTTTATTGTTCTTCCAATGACGTTTCTACTAGATCTTCATATGGAAAAGCTTTGTCCAATAATCCTCTAGAAACTAACCAATCAGATATACGCTCGACATTTTCTTGTGCTGGCACACAATTAGGAGTAAAAACTGGAACTGCATAATGCCCTTTTAAAATTTCCGGTACGTTTGCCACTTTTAGAGCAAGTTCAAAGTATTTTTCTGGGTGCTGATTTAACTGTTTAATCGCTTCGTTGTAAGCTCTTAGGAAGTTTTCAATCACAGCTCTATTTTCTGTTATGTTTTTTTGTGTCATAACGATGACTGATTGGGAAAAGTTCTCTCCAAGTGTTGTATCATCAATGACAATATTTGCACCTTGTGCAACAGCATAGCTTGCCAATGGCTCAGGTAATATAGCTGCTTGCGCTTCTTTTCCAGCTAATACTGTATCTACACGTAATGAAAGATTCGGAAGATGAATTTTCGTTATTTCAGAAGAATCTAGTTTCAAATGTCGTTCATATCGCTCCATTAAATAATCCATCATTGTATTCTCAGAGATCATGACAGATTGCCCTACTAGCTGCTTCGGTTCAACAATAGAGCTATGTGGAGAAGAAACGACTAAAAATCTTCCTTCCTTCTCCGTCGCACCTAATGCTAATGCAATCGTTTTAACATCAATGCCCCCCTTTTTTATTAAATTTTGAACGATCATATCAGTCATCATGCCATCTAGTTCACCAGCCTCCATCGCCTTCGATTGATCAGAGGCACTGCCAAACTCTATAAGCTCAACATCGGCACCATATTTTTTGAAAAGCTGATCCTTCTCTGCAACATAAAGAGGCAGACTATCATCGATACGCAACACACCTATTTTTAGTGAAGAATGCTTGGTCATTTTTGTATCTTCACTACACCCACTTATGAAAGCCAAAATGACAATCATAAAAATTATTCGAGAAAGGTGATATTGTCTCATAGAGCACCTTCCTCCATAGTGACACTGTTTTCCTCAACGAATGCTGCTAGTTGTTCAAGACGTGAATGAGTGAATAATGTTTGAATAGAAAGCGCTATATTAAATTTCTCCTTTATTTTTCCGATGATTTGAATGGCCATTAAAGAATTACCTCCACATGTGAAGAAATCATCATCAATTCCAGGATGTGAATAAGACAATATTTCTTCCCAAATTTTCGCTATTTCTTTTTGCATCTCTGTAAAAGGCTCTCTATATTCAGATGACTCCTCTTGCTCTAGAGGTAACTGTTGTAAAAGTTTACGGTTAACTTTTCCGTTCTCTGACAGTGGCATTTTATCAATATATTTGTACACAGTAGGTAACAAATAATTAGGTAATTTTTGTGCCAATAAATTTTTGGTTTGATCAATAGTTAGACCATTTTGTTCATCTTCTATTACTACATATGCCACTAATATTGTTGCTCCATTACGTTTATGAACAATTGTTGCCGCTTCCTTCACAGTAGGCAATTTAGCTAGGTGATAATCTATTTCACCTATTTCAACCCGATAGCCATTTAGTTTAATTTGTGAATCTGCTCTCCCTAAAAATTCAATATTGCCATCAGGTAAATATCGCCCTAAATCTCCTGTATCATATAGACGTTCTTTTGTAATTGGGTGAAGTAAAAATTGGTCATTTGTCCGCTCTTCATTTTTCCAATACCCCATAGCAAGTCCTAATCCTCCGATATACAATTTCCCTGGTACATTCACAGGACAAGCTGCCATTTGATCATTTAGTATATAGTAATATTGATTGGCTAAAGGTTTGCCATAAGGTATGCTCTTCCAATCCCTATTTACTGTTTGTATATCGAAACTATTTGACCATATAGACGCCTCCGTCGCACCACCTAATCCCAATATTCGAGTCTTTGGCGCAATTTCCCAAACATCTGTAGGCAAGCTTAATGAAATCCAGTCACCACTCAATAACACAGCCCTTAGTGTTGGATACTGAACAGACTCTATATTCCTACTATATTCTGTTAACATTTGCATAAAGGCCGGCACTGTATTCCAAATGGAGATGTGATGATTTTGTATTAATTTTTTCCAATATGCAGGTTCTTTTACATGCTCCGCTTTTGGTATAACAATTCCACCACCAGCAGCAAGTATGCCAAAAATATCGTATACGGATAAATCAAACGTTAAGTTAGATAATGCAAGAATACGATCCTCCGTACAAACAGCAAGTCGATGATTAATATCTAATACTGTATTTACTGCACCTCTATGATCAATCATGACACCCTTCGGCTTACCAGTAGAACCCGAAGTATAAATGACATACGCTAAATCTGAAGGCAACAAGTCAGGACTATTGACTAGACATTCTTGATGTGCCCATTTAGCATCAACGACCGTCACATGATAATCATTTAGGAAGGGTAGCTGTGTGAGTATATGTGCTTGTGTTACTATAGATTGAACTTCTCCTTCTTTTAAAAGAAATTCCATCCGTTCAATAGGCGTTGTACAATCAATCGGTAAATATGCCTTCCCAGCTTTAATAATCCCCAATGCAGCAACTACTTGTTCCCATCCTTTTTCCATAACAATAGCAACTAATTTCCCTTTAGTACTATCCCGTTCAAGTAATGATTGAGCAGTATGATTTTTTAAATGACATAGCTGTTGATATGTAATAGTTTTTTCTTCTGAGAACACTGCGATATTAGTAGGATTTTCAGCTATTTGTTTTTCAACAAGACTTAACAACGTCTCATTTGATATTTCTGTGTCCTGCCCTTTAATTTTTCCTACTTGCTCTTGAGATGGTAAACGCACAAGACTTCCAATTCTTTTTTTCCATAAATCTTCCTTCGTAGAAAGCTCTTTTAAAATACTGCTGTATGCCTCAAACATGCCAATGACTAAATGCTGTGGGAAAATCTCCTCTATTGCATCCCAGCTTAGCCATAGTTCACCTTTTTGCTCTGAAACTTGATGATCAAGCCAAACTTGAGGAGTTTGAGATAATCCATATACAATATCTCCTAAATAGCCACCCATTGTTGTTGCCCCATTATTTTTTTCAAGCCCTAATCCACTCGTAAAGACAAATGGCATCATTATGCCCATTTGACGATTCCACTTTTTAGCTAGTGCACGCTCTACATATACACCACCCACATAAGGATGCTCTAAATCCTGCAATAGTTGCTTTTGAACATTTCTAGCACGTTCTAAAAAAGATTCTCCTTTTGACATATCAATAGATAAAAGATTAAGCGATGTAAAGTCACCTATAAGCTGTTCTACATCCGGTTCAAATAGCACACGATGGAAACGAGTAAGATTTATTGTAAATTTTGGTTGACTACTCCATCTTGCTAAAGTTTCTGCATAAGCAGCAATTAACAAGGATGCTGGAGACAAGTTCATTTTGGTAGCTAATTGCTTTAAGGCTAGCCATTGCTGTGAAGATAGTTTCTCTTCATATCTCGTAAACTTACAGTTAGATAAATCTCCTTTATAATCAAGTAGAGGTAAATCTGGTGCAGGGTACATATTATCAATACGTTGATGCCAATATTGCATATCCTGCTCATACATTTCTGTTTCCCGAATTTTTTCATAAGCCAATATATAATCTCTGAATGTAGTTTGAAGCACTTGTAGTTTTGCAGAAGAATCATCATATAGGCGCTTCCACTCTTTAAATAAATAGAACATACTAAAACCATCAAAAATAATATTGTCAAAACTAATATGTAGTCTTGTTTTATGGTCATTTATAATCGACATTCGAATATCAAACAATGGCCACTCACTTGGATTAAATGTTTGATGCTCCATCTCACTTCGCACTAATGTAAGCTGTTCTTTTTGTTGTTCTGTTGAAAGATTTGTAAGATTGTACGATGCAATAGAATAGTACTCTACAAACTCTTGAACCTGTTGGTGTTGTCCATCATTTAAAATGACGGCCCTCATCATATCATGATGTTGTATGAGACGATTCCATATTTGTTCCACTCTTACATGATTTAGAGCTGGGCAATCCATTTCAAAATAGCAGTGAGTGGATACATCACTGTATGCATAAATACCACTACGACCTAGCCAATATGCTTGTTGAACTTCTGTTAATGGAAATGGCTTGAAACGATCCCGCTCATTAGGCACTATAGTTGGTAGCTTTCTCTCCGTTTCTTCGTTTGTCTTTTGTAGCACTAATTCCTCTAATAACAGTGCCATCTGTTGAAAAACAGGTTGATTGAAGATTGCTTCTAAGCTAATTTTGACAGCAAATTGCTCTTTTATTTTTGCACGAAGCTGAGTAGCTAATAATGAATCCCCGCCTAGCTCAAAGTAATGATCACGTATGCCAATTGCATCTACCCCTAATACTTCGGTCCATATTTCTGCTAACCTTATTTCGATTGGGGTTGCTGGTGCAATAAATTCTTTTGTAGCTAAATGGACTTGCTCAATTTCAGGGATTGGTAATGCTGCTCGATTCACTTTGCCATTGGCTGTAATAGGTAACTCCTCTAAAGGAATAATTACATGAGGAATCATATAACTTGGCAATCGTTTTTCTAAATAATGTTTAAGTGGCTCTAGCTGGAATTCTGAAAATGACTGTCTTTCAACTTGAGCTACAAATAAATACTGAGTAAAGGCTGTATCAATAGACTGAAGCGTAATATTTGTAAAGCCCTCTTCTTTAAAAATAGAGAGCCAACGATCTTCCGATAGTAATGGAAGACATGTCTTTTCCCGTTCATCCTTATAATGTGTAAAACCATCTTCTAAAAATGCTGTACTGACTAATTGCAGAGGATTATTCTCCGTCATTTCTAAATTAACGAATAGCCCACCATGCTTTAATAACTTCTTTAAATCTTTAAGTGAATTTCTAATATGGACTGCTCTATGCAAAGAGTGCGACGCCACAATCAAATCATATTCACCATCTATAAAACCTTGAGAAATTGGACATTTATTTATATCAAGTACTTTAAAATGGATATTGGGCTGTAAACCTACTATTTTTTGAACACGATTTATAAAGTAGTTGGACTCATCTGTAGCAGTATAATGAATCTCATCTTTTGAAAAAGTCTCTGCTAGCATACGAAGTGTGTTCGTATGACGTACCCCAACCTCTAATATTTTGAGTGGTGCTTGGCGTTCTGTTCGATTACTTAAAACGGTTTGAATCAGAGTCGCTATTAAATCCTGCTGTTTTTTTCCATCAGACATGTTTTCAGTCAATTGTTCTAAAGGATGTATGTTATGATGAAGCAATAATTCTAAAGGCTCTAGCTCATCCGTTAAAAGTGCATAGCTTTTTTCAAAAAAGTCAGAAACAAACGCCCTTATATATGTTGTTTGCATTTTCTCTAAACTACTAAACTGTTCTTCACTATTAACGATTAAGCATTGTTTATTATGAATAGTAGATCCTTCACAAGAAACTAAATTGTTTTTTTCTAAAAAACTAAACCATTGATAGATTAAACTTTGATATCTGCTGTTAATTTTTTCTCGCTCTATTATTTTTAAAATATTGTAACGAACATCTTTTTCTAGCGGAAATCCTAATTTGGAAATTATTTTACTAATCATTTCCATAGTAAGATATTCACAATAATCCTTTAACGACCGATAACGATTTTCATTCTCATTGTAAGTTTTAGTAAAATCCCCATTCTCTTTTAATTGAACAATATAAGACCAATCAATCATTGGTTTATTATATTTAATAGTTTGTGCTTGCTCTTTTTCAGAACTACTTACAATATAAGCGGCTAAATAGTGGTTTTCCTCTCCTCTGACCGTGACAGCAGCATCCTCAACTATTTCATAACTTCTAATAGCACTTTCGATTTCACCTAATTCAATACGATGACCCCGTACCTTTACCTGTGAATCATTTCTTCCTAAAAACTCGATAAGGCCGTTGTTCCAAAATCGACCGATATCCCCTGTCTTATACCAACGAATACCTTTCTCTTCAATAAAGCGTTCAGTAGTTAATTGTGGCTCTCCTACGTATCCTTTGGCTACACCGGCACCTCCTATCCACAGCTCACCTGCTTTCCAACTCGGACAGTCTTCCCCATTTGTATCAATAATTCTATAAAACTGATTTTTCAGGGGTCTTCCATAAGGGATTGAACGCCAACTTGCTGGTATTGGATGATTGACATCATAATAATTGGACCAAATTGCCGCTTCTGTCGCACCGCCCATTGCTACTAATAGCCCTTTCGGTGCTACTTTTAACAGTCTCTCAGGAATATCTAAACTAATCCAATCTCCTGACAACATCACAATACGTAAATTTTGACAAATCATCTTTACGCTCTCGGCTTCTATTAATAACATCTTCAATAAAGCAGGTACTGAATTCCATAATGTAATACGGTAATTACATATTAACTTTAACCAAATATCTGCGTTTCGAGCCGTATCTTCTGATAGAAGGACAAGGCTACCACCAACACTTAAAAGACCAAATATATCATATAAAGATAAATCAAAATCTAATGATGATAATGCTAGAATACGATCTTCTTTGCTAATATCATATTTTTTATTAATATCTGCAATTGTGTTCCAAGCGGCCTTATGACTAATTTCTACACCTTTTGGTTCTCCCGTTGAACCTGATGTGAAAATAATATAAGCAGAACTGTTTACTTCTACTTTAGGAAACTTCACATGACCAAATTGATGTATCTGTTCCATCATAATAACTTGTACTTGTTCAATATCTTGGTACTTTTCTTCGTAGGAGGCCGTTGTTAGAATAAAAGAAACATTTGCCTTCTCAATAATTTTTTTATAACGTTCAATCGGCTGTGTCACATGTACAGGAACATAACAGCCTCCAATAGCTAGGACTCCTAAAATCGCTTGTATTTGCTCTAATCCTCTTGGCAATGAAATAGCTACTCGATCACCTTGTTTAAAACCATTATGTAACAGGGCTGCAGCAACCTTTTCTGCTTGAAATGACAGCGTCTCATAACTAACTTCTTTTTGACTTATACCATCTATAAGCGCTATAACTTGTGGTTGTTGCTTTGCTTTTTCGAAGAAAGACGTGTGCAAGCATTGAGCATGATCTTCTATTGTGGCATTATCAATTAATTGACGTCTTACTTCTTGTGCTTTTGTTTCGATAGCTGGCTGTTGAAGCCAATGCTCTTCATCTTCAATTAACCAATGAATAGTTTTGATAAACAGTTCAAACATGTCATCCAACAAACCTGAAGGGAATAGTTCATCTAAACCATCCCAAATACATAACAAACCATCGTCCATATCAAACATTTGGAAATCTAACCAAACTTGTGGCGTTTGTGAAATCATATAATGAATAGTACCAAATGCATCCTTAAACTCTTCATTAATAAGTGGTACACCTAAATTACATGAAAAAACCATTGGAGCAAACACTTTTTCATCTGGATAATACTTAGCTAAATCCCGTTGAATTTTCACACCTGAATAAGCGGTATAGTTTAAATCTTGATGAAATTGCTGTTGTAAACTTTTTGTAAATGCTAAAAAATGTTGTGGAGTCTCACTATCAACTTCCAATAATAGTAGCGTAGTAAAATCAGCTACCACTTGCTCTATCTCTTCAGACAAAGTATCTCGGTTAAACAATGGAATATTAATAATAAAACGAGATTCACTGCTCCATTTACTTAATGTATAGGCATAAGCTGCTAACAATACCATTGCAGGTGTGACGTTATGGTGTGAGGCAGTCAATTTAAGCTTACTCCAAAATTGTTCTTCTAAAAAATGCTCCCTTCTTGTAAATTTAGGGGTGTGTTGTATCAACTCAGCATTGTTTGATAACGGTAGTTTTGGACCTAATGGCAAAGTAGTTAACCTGTTTTTCCAATAAGCCTCTGCGTCGCTTTCTTCATTGGCAATTGCTAGTGCTTTATCATGTAGATATTTTGCAAAGTTCCAATTTTTAGGTGCCTTCGGTTTTTGCTGTCTAGAATAAGCTGCCGCTAAATCTCTTAAAATGATTTGGAAACTTTGAACATCAGCTACAAGTAAGTCTATATCAAAATGGAGACGAGTTTTACCCTTTGGTAATAGAGATAGCTGTAAACGAGCTACTTCCCCTTGATCAATTGCCAATAGCCGGTGTGAGGTATTAGCGCGAATAGTTTCTAGCTTTTCGCTAATCTCGACTTGCGAGCAAGTTGTAAAATCGTGGACATCAATAGTTGTAAAAGGTGATTCTTGTAAAATTTGCTGTTGACCATCTTCTGTATATTTGACACGGAGCATAGGATGATGCTGAATTATTAATGCCCAAGCCGTTTCAAGCCTCTCTATATCAATTTTCCGCCCATCAATTTCCATATAACCATGACAACCATTTCCACCTAAATATTGACCGCTTTGTCGTCCAACCCAATAAGCATACTGTACATCTGTTAATGGAAAAGGTTCATACATATTAGCTACTGTCTTATCTTGATTTTCTAATAGTTCGTTATCATTATTAATTGTATATACATAATCTCTATTTATTAATTTATTCCAAGCACTTAAATACGGCTCGGATATTAATTCTTTAAAGGTAATTGTTACTCCAACTTTTTTTAGTTTGCCAACTAATTTCATCACTTGTAAGGAGTTTAAGCCTAATTCTAATAAATTTTGATCCTCATGTATTTCTTTCTGTATACCGAGTAGATGATTGACTTCCAACGCTAGACTTTGGATATTATCTAGATCATTCTTTAATCTCAATACTTTGACGCCTCTCTTTCTATAGCCATCTGTTTTAATTTGTTCTTATCAACCTTCCCTACATTTATAAATGGTAACCGCTCTACATATATGATTTGATCTGGAAGTTTATATTGAGCAACGCCTAGATGAATTAGAAAACTACATATCTCATCTCGTTCCATTTTTTGTCCATCTGTAACTAAAAATGCACAAATGTTCTCGCCTAACTCTTTATCTGGCAAACCGATAACAGCTACATCTTTTATAATTGGATGTGCTCGTAGAAAGCTTTCGATTTCAGCGGGTATAATATTTTCACCTGCACGATTAATTTGTTCTCTTACTCTACCAACAATTTGTACATTCCCCTCTGGTGTTATACGTGCTTTATCACCAGTACGTAAAAAATAATTTATTGTGAAAATATCAGCATTTAAAGCAGGTGCTTGATAGTAGCCACCAAATGTATACGGTCCTTTTGCCACCAATTCCCCAAGCTCACCTTGAGGAACTTCTCTTCCTAGCTCATCTATAATCTTTATTTCATCACCTAAAGAAATTGCTCGCCCTTGACAGCTCGTAACAGTTTCTATAGGATCATTTAATGCTGTGAAGCAAGTTATTCCTTCCCCTAATCCATATCCTTGTTGTATTTTACATTGAAATTTATCCATAAAATGAACAGCTGTTTTTTGCTCTATGTGAGCAGCACCAATTAAAACAACCTCTAAACTCGACATATCCAATTCTTCATACCATTCAAAAGCTTCTAACCATAAGCTAGCTATTGTCGGCACAATTGAGGTATGTGTCACACGTTCCTTTTCTATTTCTTGAAATGCTTCATCAAAGCTAGAAGTTTGACATAATACCACTTTGCCTCCTGTAAAAAGAGTGCCTAATATGCCTGGAGAGCATAACGGATAATCATGTGAAATAGATAGTACTGCCATGTATACAGTTTCAGGAGTCATCCCACATTTTTCAGCAGAGGCTAGTGCATTGTAAGCATACGCCTCATGGATTTTCGGAATAATTTTCGGAATACCTGTAGTGCCACCAGACAATAAATATAACGCAGTATCTCTATAATGTGGTAAATCACTAACCACTAATGAATAGCTACTTTCTTTAAGCTGATCTAATGTTACATGTGTAAAAGTTGCTGGCCACTGTACGGTAGATTTACCAACCGTCACAATATATCGAATACTTTTATGCAGAGGGATGATTTGTGCAGCCATGCACTCATACTGAGTACCAAGATGAGCGTTGCAACATATATAAGCTATTGGCTGTACCATCTTTGCGATTGTATCAATTTCTATTTCTCTATGAGAAGGTAACATCAGAACAGGCTGCACACCTATTTTTAGTAGACTAAATAATACAGTAATAAACTCAATTGTATTTGGTAATTGTAATAAAACCCGATCACCCTGCCGCCAACCTAATGACAAAAAGCCTGTCGATAATTGCTCAATTTCTTGAAGCAATTCTTGATAAGTTAGGCGTCGATTTCCTTCCACAACTGCTATGTTATGAGGAAATTGTTCAACGATAATTTCTAGCTCCTCCATTAATGTTTTCTCTCTTAAGAAACCCAATTGCTCATATCGTTCAACCTCATGTAAATACCAATCCATTTGTGAAGACATGCTTTTCGCTCCCATCCTCTCATCTACAAAATACATTTTGTTATACGCTACTTAATTGATGTTCCTTTCTCCACATTGCTGCATATTTGCCTTCTTTAGCAATGAGCTTTTCATGTGAACCTTCTTCTACGATTTGTCCTTCATTAACAACTAGGATTTTGTCTGCATTTTTTATAATGGAAAGCGTATGTGCAATCATCACAACCGTTTTTTTCTTTTTCAAAAGATTTTTAATCGCTTCTTTTACAGCCAGCTCATTCTCGATATCTAACGACGCTGTTGCTTCATCTAATAAAAGTATTGGGCTGTCCTTTAAAATAGCACGTGCAATGGATATACGTTGTCTTTCACCGCCCGATAGCTTATTACCATTTTCTCCAACAATTGTGTCATAGCCATACTCTAATTTCTCAATAAAATCATGGCAGTTTGCTTCTTTCGCAGCATTAATAATTTCTTGTTCTGTCGCTTCTGGCTTTGCATAGCGAATATTATTTAAAATCGTATCATTAAACAAAAATATATCTTGGTCGACTAGTGAAATTTTCTGCAATACTTTTTCAGAAGCAATCGATTGAATAACTTGTTGACCGATTAATATATCACCGCGTTCAGGCTCATAGTATTTTGTTATTAAATTTAAAATAGTTGATTTTCCCGAACCCGATGGTCCAACAATCGCCACAAACTGTGAAGAATCAATTTCAAAATTGACATTTCGTAGTATAGGTTCCCCTTGGTTATAAGCGAAATTCACATTTTGAAAAGCTATACTATACTGTTCAGGTTCAAAAGAAGTCTCATTTGATAACTCCTCCACCTCTTCTATGACACACTCAATTTGTCTTTTTGCAATCATTAAGTTTTTATAAGAGGTTAAATCAATAAAAAGTGTGCCAAATAATTTGCATGTAAATAAAGGGGAAATGCTAATTAGAAAGAAAGAAGACGCATCTAAATTCCCTTCCAGCCATTGATGTCCTGCTAAATAAAGAACAATCGGTAAACTTAGCCAACACAAAATACTAAACGTTGTACCAATTGGAATTACTTTAATCTCATATAAATAACTAACATCACTATAGTCCTTCATTGATGAGGTTGTTGCTTTATTTTTAACACCACCCAAACCAAATGATCGCAACGTTTGAATACCATTTATATACTCAACTACAGCACTTGTGTTACTTGTCATAATATTTCTCTTTTGATTTCCGTATTTTTTTACCATTAAAAAGGACAAGTAAAGAGTTGGTATTAACAATAAACCTGAACATAACAGAACTACTCCAGCAGGTATATAAATAGTCGAAATAAAGCCAATTAGCAGTAAAGTAAATGAAGAATTTTTTATAATATCTCCTATTTTATGAGTCAAAATATTTTCATAATTATTGACACTTGTTGTCGTTGCATTAATATACTCTCCTGTTTGTGCCTTCGTAAAGGAGGAAAGCGGTATTTTTTTCATTTTATCGCCCAATGTCAAGCGAAGAATTCTACTAATCTGGGCACCTCCGATTTGCCCTCTCGTATAACCAAACGCGTAGATGATTAAACGAATAACAAAAACAGCGCCTAACAATGACAGAATTTGAGTTAACAAGTTCATCGTTAATTGCTCTGTTATTAAAGCATTAATCGTGTAATATAGTACGATAAAATTAAAACCAGCTAGCATACCCTCGATGACATTGAAAACAATAGAAAGATAAAAAGAAGCATTTTTTGTAAATGCATTTTTTTTGTCCATACTTAAGTCTCCTTCATAAATAGGATTTCCCTTGAAAGACCCTTCTTTTTCTACAAGTACAACATCGTTAAAATTCATACGTAATTTCTCTAGCTTTACTATAATCCTGCCAAGTCTTTTTATATGAAGGGTTTTCTTCTAGCATTTCTTGATGCGTTCCACATGCTTGTAGTGTTTGATTTTCTACAATTGCCACTCGATCACAATGCTTAATAATACCAAGACGGTGTGCAATGATAATTACTGTTTTACCAACACAAAGTTCAGCAATGGCTTGATCAATCTCGGCCTGATTTTCTGGGTCTGCTGCGGATGTTGCTTCATCTAGTATTAAAATCGGTGCATCTTTTAAAATGGCACGTGCAATAGCAATTCGCTGCTTTTCTCCACCAGAAAATCTAGTTCCAAAACTCCCTACCCTCGTATCGTAACCATCAGGTAATGAAATAATAAAATCATCTATTTGTGCTTTTTTCGCCGCAGTTCTTACCTCATCGAGTGTGGCATTAGAACCCATGACAATGTTTTCAAACACTGTACCACTTGTTAAAAAGGTCTTTTGGAAAACCGTTGTTATATTTTTTAATAATTCCTCATAATCAATATCCTTCACATTTTGATTACCAATCAAAACTTCTCCTTGCTGAACATCATTAAAGCGTGAAATTAACTGTACAATGGTGCTTTTCCCAGAACCTGAGTCACCTACAATAGCTATTTTTTCATTTTCAGCAATAGAAAGATTCACATTCTTTAAATGTTCTTTTTGCCCATCATAAGAGTAATTGACATTTCTTAGTTCGATATTGTAATTCTTCGGAAATGCTTGCCCTTGCCCAAAAACAGGTGTTTCTAAAAAGGCTACGCATTTCTTTACAGCATTTAAAACCTGTGCAAAGTTTGAACCTAATTCCTGTAATGGTCGTAATTCTGTTAAATACAATGAGCCTACAAATGCAAAAAGAATAAAGACACTTCCTGTTAAACTACCATTTAAAAACCACATTCCACCAATAGGTACCATAAGGAGTAAGCCACATTCTATAATAATGACAAAGCTCGCATATGGTGGACCCATTTTTAAAGACATTTCTTTCCAGATATTAAATTCATCATCTACTGCGTTTGTAAACTTTTTAAATGATGAACTACTCATGTTATATGCCTTAATTAAACGCATTCCTTGAATATATTCGATAATAATTGCATTTAGATTGGCTATGGAACGTGCTCCTCGATCCATTAATTGATTCGTCCCCCGAAACATTATTGCCATTACTGCCACTGCAACAATTAATGGAATAAACGAAATAAGCGCTAACGGTACATTAACTGTGCATAAATAGATGAAGACAGCAATTGGACCACTCAAGTAAAACACTAACTCTGGTAAATGATGTGCTAAAAATAACTCTAGCTTTTCAATTTCTTCATTTAATAGTGTTTTAATTTCTCCTGTATTTCGTTCATTTAAAGAACCTAGTGAAACTTGCGCCATATGCTCTGTTACTTGACAACGCACTTTAAATAACGTTCGATAGGCACCCTTATGCGATAGGGTACCAGAAATAGCAAAGAGTCCAAATCGAACAATTATCGAAATAGCCAAAATCAATAAATTTTGAATTAACAAAGCTTCTGTTAAATTATTGTGATAGACTTGCTCAATTATTTGATAAATTATGAAATAAGGTACAATTGTCGAAAGACCACTAATTAAAGAACATAAAACAGACAAATATAAATATTTTTTATCCTTTCCAGCCCAAGAAAGAAGCATAAAGATCGGATTTTTATTTTGTTTTACAACTTTCCCCATTATCGTTCAGCCCTTCCCTTGCATCGTAATTTTGTATCGTACATTTCTCTGCACATTGCAGATTAGTTACGTTAGATCCATTTCCTACTATCTAGTGAAAGTTTCAATTGTATACTGATGATTTTCTTTATTTAACTTATAATCATCTTGCTTCATTCCATCTCCGAAGCGAAGTATACGATGACAGCAAGATGCTATAAATTCTAAGTCATGTGTAATGACAAAAATAATTTTATTAGCCTCCGCTAAATTCTGTAAAATACTAGAAACCTTTTGCATACTGTCAAAATCTAATCCACTTGTCGGTTCATCAAACACTATAATTTCTTTTTCACTTATTAAACTTGCAGCTACAGCAAGTCTCTGTTTTTGTCCTCCTGATAATGTATTCGGGTGTCGATTGACCAGTTCTAATAAATCCATTTCCTCCAATACTTTTCGTACTAAATTCGGATTGACATTTTTCACCCCAAATACACATTCTTTTTCAACCGTTTCTGCGAATAACTGATAATTGACATCTTGCATGACCATATAGGAAAGCTGAGCCTGTTTTTTCAATGTTAGTTTTTGTTTATTAAAATAAATATTTCCTGATGATAGTTTATGTAGACCACATATCGCTCTAGCAAAGGTCGTTTTTCCTGCACCATTATGTCCTGTGATTGCAATTATTTCTCCGCTTTTTGCTGTGAATTGAATATTTTCTAATACCTTTCTTTTTTTGTGCGATATAGTGACATCCTTCACAACAAGCTCATGAACTTTTTGTTCAGCAGGTAGCGATTTATGTTGAAACTGTACATTGTCTAAATAAAGTGTGCGGAGTCCTAATTGCCTCAGTTGAAGATCTGAAAGCTGTAAAAAATCCTTCTGTGAGTAAACTGATACAATTTGTCCCTTATTTAATACAATGGCTCTATCAATTAATTCTTTTAAATAGTAAAGTCTATGCTCCGATACAATAATTGTTTTACCTTGCATTTTTAGTAATGCAATCATGCCTTTTAAATCCTCAATAGCAGCCGCATCTAAATTAGAGGAAGGCTCATCTAATACAAAAATATCGGGTGCTACAGCATACACACTTGCAAAAGCAATCTTTTGCTTTTCTCCCCCCGATAAATGAAAAATATTGCGTCGACGAAGCCTTTCTAAACGAAGCTCAGACGTAATTTGCCGCATTCGTTCTTCCATCATTTCTTTTGGATATGCCATATTTTCCATTCCAAATACAATCTCACTATCAGTATCCACATTAAAGAATTGTGACCTCGGATTTTGGAACACCGTCCCAACCTGTTCGCTTAATTCATACATTTTCCTATTTTCTACAGGTTGATTATTTAACAACACTTGCCCTTTTAGCTTTCCAGCATAAAAATAAGGAATTAAACCGTTAATTGCTCGGATAATAGTTGTTTTACCACAACCGCTTTTACCACACAGTAAAATGCACTGTCCTTTTTTGACATGAATATTTATATTTTCTATACCTTCACTTTTCTCATCTGTATAATGAAATGAATATTGCTCGATTTTCAACATATGAACACTCCTCCAAACACAAAAAATGTAAATATAAACATTACAATACTATCACTGAATTGGAATGACACATGTTGAAAGCAAGTACGCTCTTTCGGGTTTTCAATCCCTCTCGCTATGCTTGCAGCAGATAATTCATCAGCAATTTTTGAGGCAGCCATCAATAAAGGAACGTAAATACATTCAACCGTTTGCACAGGATTTTTTAGAAAACCTATTATGGAGGGTGAGATGCCTCTTAACTTCATAGCATCCTTTATATATCGCCAATCCTCACCAATCATTGGAAAATAGCGCAACATTACAGCTAATGGAATAATTACCTTTTTGGAAATTCTTATTTTTCCTAAAGCCGTCATAAATTCATTTATTTTTGTTGTTCCAACTAACAATCCACCCATTACAACGCACGGGAATATTTTCCTAATAAACATTGTAAATGATACAAACATTAGCTCCCACGCACCTGACAAAAACATTTCACTTACTAAGTGAACGCCTAGAATTAACCCGTAACCAAGCATCATTTTCAATGAAAAAGAAAACATTCCCATTAGAAAGCAAAGACTCAATATTATGGCCATTAAAATGCGTTCAAATTGAAAAGAAGGTGACAAAAAAACCGCTGCATTTACTAACAGTAGTAGATATATTTTCGTTCTTGGATCAAGTTTGAAGGTGAAAACATGCATATGCATATTGCCCTGCAATTCTTCTCCCTTATTCATAATTTCACCGCCCTACCTATGCAAGCACTCCTGATTTTTCAAACTGTTTTCTCAATAATTTTTTTCCCAATAAACCGCTGATCAAAGCGCATAGCATTGTGCCAACAAACATTGTTGGTAACATCCAATTTTGGGCAGTTGTTAACATCGTATCCATATAAGCTTGTTCTGTTCCTTGACCTACCAAATACTCCTTATACGCTTGTTGATTAAGCCACAACATTACGTAAGAACCCATTGGATGAAGTGCAAAAACAATATAGCTTAAAATATTTATTGAAATATTTTTATACTTACCAATCGCTGCTATTAATTCACCAATTATAGCTACTCCTATACAAGCTAATGACCATAACCAGTACATCCCTGTAACAAATGTAATAATTGCTAACAATATTCCTAAAATAAGAATAGGGCCAAATTTTGGTACTTTAGCAATCATTAATAAATAAATAGGTCCCGTTAATAGAGCTGCGCCAGCTGGCATTAAAAACGTTAATACAGGATTGGGGGCAAAAAGGGCTGATCCAATCATCATGAATATAAAGAACAGTGCTGAGAAAATACCGACTGTAATTAAATCTTTAATACTTAAAGTTTTTTGTTGTATTGTTTGCGAATACATTTTTATACTTCTCTTCCTTCCTATAGTAATTATTACTATATTTACTTTATTACATTGATAATGATTATCATTACCATTATAATGAATAGTAGTACATAAAAAAATAACTACACTATGTTTACGTCTAATCAAGGAAGAGGAAAGTCTAATTGAGGAAAGGAGAAAACTGATGACATCTCATCATTTTAAACCTCTATTATTAGAGAATGGTTTTTCAAAATTTGACCAAATGAGCAAATATAACTCAGTGGGTACTACATATACAATCGATCCAACTTTAGGTAAAGGTTATTATTGGATATATCATTACAAGGAAATGTTTTCTATTCTTATTCATGATTTTTATTTTTTTGAGGATTATCAGTTAGAATTAACAATGCCTGAACTTTTAACCGTCTCATACTATGAATCTATTTCAGGTGAGGAGCTTAACCCTTACCAACAATTAAAGCCAGGTTATATAAGGAGTTATTGGGGAAAAGGAGAAAAATATAGCGCTATTATTCATAAAAATATTCCAGTACAATCAATCGGTATTGAGTTTACCCCTATTTTTTGTGATCAATTCCTAGCACATAAATATGGTGAAAAATATGTGAATATACGTCAAGCATTAACAACACTAAAAGCCACAACTACTTTTCCAGAAATGGTAATCCTGTTTCGACAAATAGCGGCTTATCGTGGTGCTGATCTGACCTCTGCACTTTTTTATGAAGGGAAATTATATGAAGCATTAGCCCTTATAATGGAACGTGTACTTTTCAATGAAACTTGTCATTGCTCTCAAATTTCTAAAGAAGATATTCACCAAATTGAGCATGTAGCCACTCATATAGAAAAGTACTACGCCCTACAACTAACGTTAGATCATTTAACTAAAATTTCTTGTATGGGTGCTACAAAATTAAAAAAATTATTTAAAGAAGTGTATCATTGCACAATTACGGAATATATTCAAAAACAACGTGTTCATCAGGCTGAGAAATTACTAGCTCATACAGAGCTCCCTATTAACGAAATTGCTCGAACAGTAGGCTATCAAAGTGCAGGTAGATTTTCAGAGTTATTTAAACGCTATGCCGATTTAACACCGAAAGAATATAGGCAGCAAATATTTAGAGGTTAAACATAGTAGGGGGTTACTGACCATCATAAAACTTGCTCTACTTTCCATTACAGATTCACATTTCGATAAATACCATTCAAAATTCACAGCTTTCATTTCAAATGACAAACAGAACAAACTTCAGCAATTCCATTATAAAGATGACTATAAGCGCGGTTTATTAGCTGACATATTTGCTAGATATTTAATTTCAACAAATTTTAATATTGCCCCATCAGCTATCGAATTTGACAACTTGCTGTTCCAATGAGCAAATTGGATTAAAGCCGTTAGAAATAAACACTATTTATGAGATAACAGCAGACCATCGCATTAAAATGGGGAATACATTGAAGAGGATTCTTTCATAAACATCGGACAGGTGACATTAATAGTGCGGTTACAACAGACCTTTCATTTTTTGAAATGATGGGCATCAAAATGATCGATGTTGTAGTGAATGGATATATTATGACATTTACGATGATTCTTTTCTTACTACTTTATCAACCAATTATGGCTTTAGTTGCTATTAGCGGTGTTGCCGTCTCTTCCCTCTTCTTAAGACTAATTCAAAATCATAGTAGAAAAAATGCTGTTTATCATCAAAAAAGTCAACATCAACTTGTGAGCGCTACATTAGAATATTTACGTGGGATGGCAGTCATTAAAAACTTTAATCACGAAGGAATTGCATCTCGTAATGTACAGGAAGCCTTCCACAATAGCAAACAAGTCAATTTGACGATTCAGAAAGGCTTTGGGACTTTCAACGTTGGCCATCGAATGGCTCTGAAGCTTTCTTCCGTACTTCTCGTATTTGTTGGAGCCTATTTGGTTACGAAAGGGGAAATGGTGCTAGCTGATATGTTTTTAATTACACTGTTTTCATTTGTGATGTTTGATAGCATTGAACCAATAAGCGATGCTATACATGTTCTAGAAACAATAGACAATACACTTGATAAACTTGAATCAATTGAAAATACGACTTTCATTGACGAGAAAGGAGAAAATATCAATCTTAAACACTATAATATTCAATTTGATAAAGTTTCCTTCGCATACGATGAAAGACCCATCATTCAAGATGTAACTTTTACTATTAAAGAAGGGACAACCACAGCGATTGTCGGCCCATCAGGCTCAGGTAAAACGACTTTGTGCAATTTGATTGCTCGTTTTTATGATGTGAATAAAGGTTCTATATCTATTGATGGTATCAACATTCAAACGATAAAGCTAAATAACCTTTTATCATCCATCAGCATGGTATTCCAAAAGGTATATTTGTTCAACGATACCATTTATAATAATATTCTTTTCGGAAATCCGAATGCTTCGAAAGACGAAATCATTGATGCCACAAAAAAAGCACAATGCCACGACTTTATTATGTCACTTGAAAACGGTTATGATACAGTTCTCACTGACGGTGGCTCTTCTCTATCAGGGGGTGAGAAACAACGAATCTCAATTGCACGTGCTATTTTGAAAAATGCACCTATTATTATATTAGATGAAGCGACTGCAAGTCTTGATCCTGAAAACGAAACGCTCCTTCAAGCGGCACTAGATGAATTAATTCAAGGAAAAACAACAATCATCATCGCTCACCGTCTATCTACGATACAAAATGCCAATCAAATTATTGTCATTGAAGACGGTAAAGTTATCCAAAAAGGGACGCATCATTCACTTATTAAAGAAGAAGGTGTGTATCGTCATTTTATTAATATTCGACAAGCTGCTGAGAATTGGAGGCTTTCAACATAGTTTATAGAAGGGGCTGTCTACAGACAGCCCCTTTAATGGGTGAATGCTCTATTTATATTGTCACTAGACTTTACTTATGTAGACCTTAGTGAAAAAACGTTTTTTATCGCACCTATTATTCCAGGCACGAGAAATACGACACCAAAAAAGATAGTAAGTAAATTAAAATGTTGTGTTTCATAAAAAGTAAACCACTCTCTGAAAATTGAGGCTTCAGTAATTCTTCCAAATAACGTTCCACCAAAATCTCGATAATTAGGTATCCACCCTGTTACTTCAAATGTAATAAAGATGATTTGTGACAATACGAATACACCAATAGAAGATACCCAAGGTCTTTTCAAAAATGGAATATGATGTTGTTTTTTAGTCATGTAATCCCCTCCCTCCATTTCTTCAACGTCAAAATGAAATATATCTAGTATTTCTCTGAAAACCCATCTCTAAGGTATTCTATTATTTCTTGACCAAAAAACGAAACAGTCAACAGAATCAATATAAGGAAAATAGCTAAACCACCGAAAATAAACGAGAACACTATCCCCCATTTTTTATCATTCAATAAAACCTCTCCTATTCCAGCATTTTGTTCCTAGATAATAATGACATCTTTCATTTAATAATACCTCAAATCAGATGTATTCGCATAAATATTTCCATTTATACACAACATTTGAAGAGACTTCTGTTAATTGTTGACCCAAGATGAATTACATTTTCTGCATCGGCTATTGAAAAACCATGACGTTGTATATTTATTAAAAAAGGCAGTTTTCTAAAAAAATATTGTTATTCAGCTAACGGTACAATTTATTTGGACAAAAATATCAATTTCATATCAAAATTGACATTGATTGAATTATTTAAGAGATAATCGAGGAGAGACATCATTGCAGATTTATTCATATAGCATCCCAGAATTAGATTTATATCACACAAGCATTCCCATTTACAACAAGGACAACAAAGTGATAAGTATCCTCAAAAAAAATCGCCACCGCATCCTAACACAACTGTTTCATACGCTTCTCCGATACGGAATGCCATATTGCTATAATGCTATTTCAATTGATAATAATTCAATATACAAAATCGATTGCATATTTACAGGTATTCGTTATACACTATATAGCCGCAATGCAATGGATAAGGTTTCAATTACACAAAAGCGTGTGCAATTAATTGAAAAGGTGCAAACTTTTCTGATCAACGGGGACGTGTACCAATTTGAGAAAGATTACACTAATTCAGGAACTTTAACGTTAAATGGTGAAAAGATTGCTGTAATTAAAAATTTAGATAATACAAATACAAATTTAACGAATCGTATCCACATTGAAGCAATCAATGATGAAATCGCATCTCTAACTGCTATAATGTATCAAACATTTGTACGTAAATTTTGATAGCAAAAGTTTAATATTTCAATGATCCGTGTGCTTCAATTTATGAAAAATCAAAAAAAGACAGAATTGATTCTACATCAATTTGTAGATTTATCCTGTCTTTATTTTTTAACAGCTACATACTTTTAGAAAACAGCCTTATTAAAGCCAAAAAGCCACACCAAGTTAGATGTCACTTCATAATTTTGATTAATCAAATTCTAAAACATTTTTTTCTACTACTACTTGATAAACCTCTTTAGTACTGATTAAAATCGTTTTATAATGTTCTGTTTCAGTAAATGAATACCAAGACTTCTCATTGAGCCCATTTGAAAGTTCTTCTGTAAAAGTTTCTTGTTCAATATTATTCTTGATTTTATATTCTTCTTCACGACCTTCGTCAAAGTAAAACTTCACTTTATATTCATACTCCATAAATCAACACCTCCCATCTACTTATATAATGGGTTGTAAGTACAAAAATTATGAAACATAATAAAAAGCCACACCTCCACTTCTACTACACTCTTCACTCACAATTCTTTAAAGCGATTCCCCCTCAAAATCCATTGGTTCATTGGAAAAAACAAACATCTTATTCGCATAACTCTTAAATAAGTGTCAAGTCCTTAATGTTGTGTAAAATTCAAAGTTTTTCAACCTCGATTTTAGTTTTCCTAAATTTTACATCTTACGTTGGAATTCGCCGCTAAAACTTTGAGTTTCGCCGCCAACCACACAAAGAACGCCGCTAAACCATAGAATTGCGCTGCCAACCAAGCAAAGAACGCCGCTAAACCATAAAGTTTCGCTGCTAA
>Ga0209784_100189_pt1 | contig 49348 bp, 48 predicted proteins | sample AraplaCvi_mLB_r2_2_FD_184284 | JGI IMG/M metagenome (GOLD analysis project Ga0209784, IMG submission 184284) | Arabidopsis root microbial communities from North Carolina, USA - plate scrape CL_Cvi_mLB_r2 (SPAdes) (version 2) | ecosystem: Host-associated > Plants > Roots > Endosphere | place: USA...
GGGCTTGATTACTAAGGTAATCATTTTGAATATCGAGTACCATTAACACTTGCGTCAAAATATTAACCTCCCTGTATTTTTATATTTTTACGTTCTTAAAAAGCAAAAGGTTTCAATTTTTACCATTTTAAACAAAGGAGACTCAATATGATTAAACAAGCCACTAGAGAAGATGTTCAAACAGCATCAAATTTAGCACTACAACTCTGGCCAAATCATACGTTAGATGAATTTAACGAGGAAATGGCGCAACTAATAAATGCTGAAAACGCTACGATTTTCCTTGCATATGTGGATGATGAAGCAGTCGGTTTTGCACAATGTCAACTCCGAACAGATTATGTTGAAGGTACCCACTCAAGCCCAGTCGGCTATTTAGAAGGACTTTTCGTAAAAGAACAATATCGGCAGAAAGGATTTGCAAAGCTTCTGATCGAGAGTTGTGAGCATTGGGCTAAACATAAAGGATGTCTACAATTCGCGAGTGATTGTGAAATACAAAATCTCGAAAGTCTAGCGGTCCATCTTAAATTAGGTTTCACCGAAGCAAACCGCATTATTTGTTTTACGAAGGAATTATAAAATGAGGTGATTCGAGTATATAGACAGTTAATAATGCAAAAAAGAAAAAAATCACAAGTGCTTTTTTACACACTTGTGATTAATATTTGTTCGATATATAAAGGAATTATAACAGGAACACAAACGTTAAAGTCCTTTTATTTTGGCTATTAAACGATATGTACTATTTATTAATTTAAATATGTATTGGCTGAAATGTTTCTTTCGCGCTCGTCCATTACTAGGTGGATAATAAATGCAAGTTGTTGCTCTATTCGCTCATTGTTAAGATACATAATGTTTGCAATTGCTTTTTTTTGTTTTTCTTCTAATCCTACCTTCTCAAGCAATAACATAATTTCTTCTTTCGAAAGCCCAAACATACTATTTTCACCTCCAATTAATGATTTATTATTTCATAATCATTATTCACTTTTTTCAAACGGCGAACTTATACAACCATTCCATGACCTATTTTCACTGATTATAGGATAACACATAGACTTAATTAATCCAAATTTTACTTTATTTTAATAAAATTCCAACCTCTATAAAAAATCATTATTATTCGATAATAACTTTCAGTGTAATGATTTTTAAAATTAATTAATTCTATTATAAAAATAACAACCCCATTTGTCGAATTTTAGTATTCTTCAGTACGGCTTATAAGTCTATATACGAAGGCATGTTTGAATGAATAAGGACAACAAATAAATTGCTCATTTTTTTAATACATTTTTATCTTTATTATACATCATCTGTCGTTTTACATTGCTTTTAGCTCACAAAAAAAGTAATTTCAAAATAATTGAAACTACTTACCCTTCTATTGTATTAGGTTAATTTACACTGTTTTGTTACGATTATTATCCGGGGCATTTATGTTAAATTTTTGTAAATTTTCAGCTGATATTTGTAATTTTACATCCAATTTTTGGATACTTACTATTTCTGTTTGATTTAATATAACATTCTTTGTCTTGTCACTAGTATTGACTGGCAAATTAACTATTCTCGACGTTGTATCAGTCTTCCATATTGTCTTGTTAGTATACCCTTCGATGAATAATTGGCTCTTCCCCTGTACAATAGCCGGTATTTTTACAGCCGTTAGATCTGTATACACCATCTCAAGTAAAGATTGATTGGACATCGCTAAAAATGGACGATCTGCTTTATCAATCGTACAATGCTCAATACGACCGATTGATTTATCAGACCAAACTATGGCATATTGACCTTCATAACAGTTGTTAAACTCACTATTCGCAACTTCAAAAATAGCATCAATACAAGTAATTGCATTTCCGCGAATGTGTTCAAACGTACAATTATCTGTAAAGAGTCGAGCATTATTTATATAGATATGATGACTTTCAAGCTCTTGAATACTTGTATTGTGCAGCGTAATTTTGGCGTGATCATTGCCATAAATACCACCTGCCTGCCCAAATTGGATCTTACACTGATTGAGCTTTAACCCGCTTGAGTCAATAATAAAGTGAAATTGTGGGTGTTCTTGGAGATCACACTCTGTCATCGATACATCGGCTTCGTTGACAATCGTAACGCCTGTCGCCTTTCCCTTATTTATCCTACATGTACGAAACTCCGCTTTACTATTTTCAATTAACAACTGACACTTCACATGACGCTGGATCTTACAATCATATATGATCGCCCTAGATTTCTCACCAACATATAGTCCGTTTCCTACTCCATCAGAAAAGATAGAATCTGTCACCATCAATTCACTTTGATGAACAACTAGTTGTGTGTCTTGATGATGCTTGATTTCACAGCCATCCATCGTTAGTTTCGAGCTATCAAATACTTGCACCCCTACATCTTTCCCTTGGTGAATAAGTGTATTGGTCATAGAAATTGAACTGCAGGCTGCTACAATTTGTGCCTTTTTATGTCCATGAATTTCACAATCCACTAGCTCCATTTTTACATCACGCATTGCATAAATGCCATTCGTTTGCCCTTCTAACAGCATACAATTAGTTAAAGCGATTTCACTATTTTGCACATTAATTTGAGCTTTAACATGATGCTGGATCGTTGAATCCACTAGAATAACGCTTGAGCCATTATCAATACTTAAACCAATATGATTGATTGGACTTGCAAAAATATCGACATTTTTCATCATTAAACTACCGAAGCTTACGGTCACTTGTGTCTGCACCATTTGTTGCTCAATGACACAGTTTTCTAACTGTAAATCTCCCTTTACATAAATACCCTGCCCTTGAGTAAAACGCAAGTTTCGCATATTTACAAGTGTCTGATAGCGGATAAACACGCCACCTTTAATGGTCACATTCCCCACTCCATAAAGTGTCAGCCTTTTGGAAATTTCGAAGCTTTCTTCATATATCCCATCCCGGATTTCAATGAAATCCCCCGGCTCTGCCTCTTGAATCGCCTGCCCAATACTTTGGTATCGGTGCATAATACTTCTCTTTACAACAAGTGTCGCCATCTCTACACTCCTATGCCGCTTTTCTTTTATTTATATCCCCATTGAACTTCCTATTATTCAATTTTGTACAAATAATTTACAATCGATTCTGTTATAGAGCGTAGACTTTTTTCTATTTCATCCGCTAAAGCACACAATAAAAAACCAGCAATTAAACGATTTTCTCGTCATTGCTGGTTGAACGGTTTTTAAATTTTCGATGCAGCTACTTGATTCTTTATTAAATGCAAGTCCACAATTAAACAGACATAATTACAATTTAAATTTCCTAACAAGATCGTTTAAACTCTCTGCCATTTGTGCTAAATTGGCTGAACTATTATTGATTTCATCCATAGAGCTGGCTGCTTGTTCGATTGTTGCAGAAGTTTGCTGTATGCCTGCAGCGGATTGCTCCGAGACAGCGGCAATTTCGTCCACCGATTTATTAATATTGACAGTGCTTTGTACTACGTCTTCTAGCTTTGTCGTCATGCTGTCAATGTTTGCTGACATTGAGTAAACAGCTTCTGCAATGTGGCTGAATGTTTCATTTGTGGAAGCAATTTGAGTTGTGCCTTTTTCAACCTCTTCGTAGCCATTTTCCAGTGAAGATGTCACCCTGTTTGAATCTTGTTGAATTTTTTGTACGATGCCTGTGATATCGTCAACCGAGACGGCTACTTGTTCGGCAAGTTTACGAACCTCATCTGCAACGACCGCAAATCCTTTACCATTTTCTCCAGCTCGAGCCGCTTCGATCGCTGCATTAAGTGCCAGTAAATTCGTTTGTGCAGCAATACCCTGTATCACTGCCACGATTTTGGAAATGTCCTGAGTTTGTTTACTTAGTTCGTCCACCTTATGAACTGCATCCTTCACAATATGATGAATGGATGTCATTTGCTCAGTAGATGCGTCCATTAAATTTTGGCCCTCTTTCGTTAAAGCCATCACATTTTGGGAATATTGCTGAACATCCGTACTGCTATTATTGACATCTGTTATCTTTAAGGTGAATTCTGTCATTGTTGTAGCTACATCTGATGCATTACTTGCCTGCACTTCTGTACCACTCGCGATTTCAGTGACTGTGTCAACAATTTGTGCCGTACCCGTTTTCACCTCTGTCGCTGATTGCATAAGCTCCTCACTATGTGCAGCTACATCATTAGACACAGTTTGAATTTGTTTTAATAAACGGTTCAAAATATCAGACATCGTATTCGTTGCTTCTGTAAGCCTTCCTACTTCATCTTTGGAATTCACCACAAGTGCAGGCTCACTTAAATCACCTTCCGTAATTCGTTGCATACGATTTGTCACAGCGATGATTGGTCTAGAAATGATTCGAGCACTTAATAATGCAATCACCATGGATACGATAACAATGACAATACCGACGATTATACCTGTAAGCTGCTTAGTCTCACCTGCACTGACAATGTCTGCACCAGTCGCATTAATCGATTGCTTACGATGCTCTGCTAACCCCTCAAAGCCTTCCCGTATTTCCGTTGCCTTATTACTCATAGTTGCTAAATTTTTCGTCGCTTGTTCAATTTGGCCTTGATCATAAACAGTAAATACTTCTTTTTCAACATAACGGCTCCATTCTTTAGCCATTTCCGCAAATTCGTTGAAATCACCTGTCTCTGATATTACTAAACGTTGCTTCTCATTCTCATCCGCACGCTTCACATTATCTTCAAAAATTTTCTTATACTTTTCATCACCAGAAAGTATATAGCCTCTAGCTGCGGCAATTCTTAGCCCTATCGTCTGAGCTTCCTCATAATCTGTAATTAGTAATTGCATTTCTTCATCAATAATTCGTTCTGTTGCGCTGTTGCTTTGGTGGACTGCGTAAAAATTGTAACCAATGTATAAAATTACTACCGCTACTACAATGCTGAAGGAAAAAACGATTCTTTTACTAATTGACTTAAAATTCATTTCAAATTCTCCTTACTTTCCAAATGCAATCTAATGTGCATTGTTATAATTTGCACACCATTAGTAATTTAACACTCTTGATCCAGGTTTGGATTGATTTGGAATTTTACCTAGATTAAATGAAATAACTAGTTGAATTTCATGTAATTTTCAGCGGATAATAATTCCCATAATTTTCAGACATATAGACTATCTAAAAATCTACACAACAGGACTTTTGACACACAAAAGGAACAGCCTCAAAAGTAGACTGTTCCTTCTATTTAAATATTAATCCCAATAATTAAACATAACATCTCCGATTGTTTTACTATCAAAGTGTGAAATGTATTTCCATTCCACCTCCGATAAACTGTGCAACTCCTTATCCTGCATCAACAATGTGTTTAGTGTATCAGCAGTAAGGCATTTACGCATCGGAAAATATTTGTGTAATTCAGCTTTTGTTAAAAATTGAAAGCTTAGCTCTTCATCAAATTTAGCAAATGCAATATAAGGCATTAGCCTATGATGAATTATCGTCAAACGCTCATCTCCCAGTTGAATTACCGCTTGCATATAAACAACATGAGGATGATCAATAAACTGTAAAGCTTTTGCTCGTTGTTCACTTGTAACTAAATGATAAACCATCGACTGGAAAGATCGCATATCCTGTTCAATAAGATGGTCTGCATCAAAACCTGAAATCCCTTTCGTTAATCGCAACGAATCACCCCTTTATAATTATATCTATATGACCTTCTAGCAAAGATAGGCAGATTCCTTCAATAAAAATCTATTTTCTTGTTATTTGATAGTTAATTTCTAAAAAAGGTAGACCGAAAATACGCATCTTGTGCACAGCCGTTAGCGTTGTTTCATCTTGTGCCTTTATCTTAAAATGCTCCTGTAAAGGTAGTTGAAATAAAAAACGGTTAATAGCTAAATAAATCCCAGCATCTCCATCGTGATTACTCGTTAAATATAAAGCACCATTATCTTCATATACATATAACACCCCTATCATTGTTGAAAAAGGCAGTGGAAGTGCAATATTCATATAGGTGGTTTGTCCTGTTGTATGTTTTGAATAGATTGCGACAAAGGTTGTTTGTTTTTCTATTTTACGAATCCATGCGCGTGGAGCTGGACGTCCATCGTGCAGCTCATCTACTTTAACAACCTTTCCTGTCATCTCAATTTGCTTACTGGAGAAGGGTAAATTCAGCTGTTGCATGAAGCGACTTAAGCTTTGATAAATTAAAGCAAACGGTTTAAACCAGGTTTTCCACTTTATAGATGCCATTAAACGATACTGATTTGTTTCTTCATAAAAATGTGGAATGATGTGTGGCAGCTTTGTCGTATCCACAAAGTCACTAAGCGTATCGACTAAACCTGGGTGCGGGTCTTTTCGTTCTCGCAATTTCCCCCTAATTTGGCTTACTGGAAAATGGAATGGTTGAAATTTAGTTTCGGGAATAGCTATAGCCCAAGCTAGCACCCCTACACTACCGAAGAAAATACCATTCATAAATCCATGAAATGTTAGCATTTCTGGTATCCCTACATAGCCAAATGCATACATAAATGACCATATTATCGTGATACATAGTGCCCCATAGGAAATGCGTAACAGTAAACCTTGTCCACGAGGAAGTTTCGTTTTGAAAGCAAGGAAAAATAAACTGTAAATCGCAGCGATATAAAGGATCACTGAAATAATTTCAATTATTGTAGAGAACGTTATACCAATTGCTACAAGAAGTGGGCCTGTCAATAATATAACAACGACTGCATTGTACCATCTACTCTTATGTATTCGCCCAAAAAGACCTATAGAAATAGCTAATAAACAAGCTGAATAATGAAAATGGATGGCTGTTAACCACGTTATTAACGATGAAAAACCTGTATCGATGTTTGCGATAAAAGCAAAAAACCATAGTCCACCGATCCATATATAAATAAGCCCCACGTCAATTGATATCTCCGCCATGTTTGTAAAGCCTCGCTGTAAAAATCGCTTCACACCTTGTATAGCTAGAAACGCCGTATAAAAAACATAAATAAGTACGAGAACGATCGCTATCCAACCTTCAGACCAATGTAACAACGTAATAGCAAACATCATCGCAACAATAATAGCGTCGTCGGCTTTGTTAAAGGAAATGATCATTTTCACCATCGCTGGAACAAAGATCAGCTGTGCAACTGTGAGTAGCAACATATATTCAGGCTGCGGGCTAAACAAATAACAAACGACCGACAGCATAAGCCCTAATAGTAGGACAGGACTACATAGATTGTTGCGTAAATTCACCAGCATACATCATCAGCCTCCCTATTATTGGATTATGAATGGACACATGAATCGTAAACACATTCCTTTTGTCATCAAATCCTTCCTCGACGATAACACGCCCCTCTAATATTTTGGGTATTGAACATTCTATTTTGGAAACGACCAATCGTTGGACTCCGGAGCGAATAACCAATTTCCCCTCACCTGTCACCGCAAAATGCAAATCTGAATAAAAAAGAGCTGGTGATCCTAAGTAATCCTTGACTATTTTTCGGATTGGATCAATCGTCATTCTCGCATCAAAATGTCTCGTGCTGTTTGAAAAATGGAAAGTACGCTCCCATAACACCTCGAGTTCCCCATTTGGTAATACACGACAAGTATTACAAATTGAGAACGGAACATCGTCGCCTGATTCAGGAAATAGGAATCTAGTTTTGGTAGCTATCGCATAAAAAGGACGCAGCCACTTGGCACCAGATTCAATTTTATGCATCACACCAGTAGCATAAAAAGGCTGATTTACAGGTAACATATAACGCTTCTGTAGCATTGGATGAAGTCGAGAAAAGTCCTCACCTAATAAAGTTTGATAAATCGTCATGCTGTTCCTCCTCGCTTTCGTTTACAGCTTTTGGCACTCGGCATATCTTTACTTAAAATCAACCCGATAATGGACAATACCCACAATGCTACATTAAGTGTTACAGGATTAAATGGAGCAAATGCAATTGTTTTATCCGCTAGAACGGCACCCAAAGTTAAAATTGGAAATAGCAATATTTGCACGCCAAACAATAAACGCTTTCCTCTAGGCAATAACCAACAAAGTGCAAAGATGATCTCTGCAAGGCCAATCCAGTTTACGATTTGGCTAGTGTTACTCTTAGGTGACTTTGCAAGTTTTTGCATTGTTGTAGATTTGTTCGCTACAACAGATCCGCTCGGCTCTACGCCCGATCCATTCAACTGACTATAATCCCCGCCTAATAATTCCTCAATCATCATCACCTCAGTAGGATGTTGTACGATAATTTTCGGTACAAGACCGTGGTACAACCACACAAAACAAAAAAGCACACTAATAAGCATTGTTAAAAAGAAGCGCCGATACTGAGAAAAAGGATTTTCTCCTTTTTCAAGCCATCTTTTTAAAACATCGAAACTAAGAGCTGTAGCCCAGCCCATTACGGGACGAAACACAGCATCAAATAATTTCCCTAGTTTCCCGTAGCGAACATCATAATCATACTGAGTTAAAAATGTGAGCCCCTTGCCGTTAGGAATGTATTTCCAGTACCCTTTCCCCTCTGCAATTGGAGATATTTTTTGGGGTGTGCCAAAATGTAACGAGGATGTTTTCGTGCCATCTTTTTTATGATGCTCTCCTTTACTCTCACCCCAGCCACTAACTGATATGCCCGGCATCACCTTCGTTTCATAGGTAAAGCGCTGAGCTTCTTCAGGAGATTTTTTATCGATATATGTAATAGCAGTAAAACGTAAATCCCATTGCTCATGCAGCTTAGGGTTTTGGCTATAATTCCAAGCCTCATTGATGGGTGCTCGTATATCCACCTCCACATAAATAGGCTTTTTCTTCATCTTTATATCCTCCTTCAAACAAGCTTATTGGTTATTTTAGTTTCCTTTCTATAATCCTCCATAACCACTACTCTATTAATGGTATTATAGCAATAAATTAATTTTTAACCATAAATTGGACTTTACCCATTTAATCGGAACAATACCATAACATAGGGTTGATTTCCGTTCCTACTGAGCGCTTTCGCTCTGATAAAACTTTATTGCTGCTGCTACGTTAGCACTACACCTTTTGCACCGAAAACATCTGCTTCGCTCCAGGGTCTTGGGCTAACACGATGTTGGTCACTAAAGCGTTATCACAGGTTTAGCCTTCGTTCCCCTATCGCTAATCCCCAAGGAGGAGCCAAGTCGGAACGAAGATCAACTGATATGCATTGTATAGTCTTTAACAAAAGTAATATCCTGTTTTCGGAAATGGACCATTAAATTCCTATAAAATAAAAAAAGTTGAATCGAAATGATAGTTTGCCAAGTCTAATAGTCGGAAGGAGGCGTTTTTCATTACTACAAAGCAAGAATCATTAGTACAGTTAGCACAAAACGGAGATGAGCAAGCTTTTTATCAGCTTATTGAGCAGGAGCAACATAAGTTATATCGAATGGCTTATGTTTATGTCCAAAATGAAAATGACGCCGTAGAAGTTTTTCAACAGACAATTATCCGTGCATATGAGGGCTTACCTAAATTAAACGACCCTCAATATTTTTCTACCTGGTTAACGCGCATTATTATAAATTGCTGTAAAACCTATCTTGCCAAGAAAAACTCGGTACAGCTTGTTGAACCACATACATTAGAAGATCTCAATAGTACTTCACCTACATATATCGAAGAAGAACTTGATCTATGGCATTCTCTCTGCGAGCTAGAGGAAAAATACAAAACGGTTTTACTATTACGTTTTTATCAAGACTACTCGGTAAAAGATATTGCAGCGATTTTACAATGTCCTGAGGGCACTGTGAAAACGCATATTCGCCGAGGCTTACAAGTTTTACGACAACAATTAAAGGGGGCATATATAGATGAATGGGTTCAATCCGTTGAAAGGAGTTATTAATGCGATTCCGATCCCCGAAGGACGTTTAACAGAAGTGTTACGCATCGAAGGGATGTCAAAAATCTTTCAACAAAAGCATCATACGGTCAATGCTTTGAAAAATATCCATTGTACGGTTTATCAAGGTGAAATGGTGGCCATTATGGGAACGAGCGGTTCTGGTAAAAGTACACTGCTCAATATGATTAGCGCCATCGATGAACCGACTGAAGGAGCGTTATTCTTATTTGGAAAGGAAGCGCATGATATTTATCAAGAGCCAAAAGCATCGAAATTCCGCAAAGAGAATATCGGCTTTATCTTCCAATCATTCCATCTGTTGAAGGATTTATCAGTTGAAGATAATATTGCGCTCCCTCTTATCCTCAATGATGTACCAAGTAAAGACATTAAAGGACGCGTACAGCAAATGATGGAAAAGCTAAATATTGCTGCCTGGGCAAAGCATCGACCAAATGAGCTTTCTGGTGGTCAAAAGCAACGTGTGGCCATAGCCCGCGCTATTATCGCAAACCCACCAATATTGCTGGCAGATGAGCCGACTGGTGCATTGGATGTGAATACGACTGATGAAATTTTAGGGCTGTTAGTAGACTTGCAAAAAACTATGAATCAAACCATGTTACTCGTGACACATGACCCTTATGTTGCGACTTATGCAAATCGTGTATTATTTTTCCATGATGGTGCCATTGTGGATTCCTATCAAAATACGCAAACAGCGGAGGATTTAGATTGTATTTTAGCGAAGTTCAAGCTGATTACTAGAGGTGATGTGTAATGTTTACGATGCGTACCATTGCTCTGAAGCTATTTCGTGCAGCATGGGCCAATGTATTAACGAGTATTAGTATTATTACCATTTCCATTTGCCTTGTCATGACAATGAGTGTTTACATATGGAATGCCCATAGTCAAATGAAAGAAGACATACAAGCATTATATGGCGAAATGGATTTAATGGTCGGCTATAACCCCGATCAAAATAGGCTGTTATCTTCACAGCAAATCGAAAATTTCGAAGCAATACCTGGTGTTACAAAAGTTTCGAGTGTATCACTAGCTCAAACTAATGTTGAAAATGAGAAAAATACATCGTTTTATACAGTTGGTGTGGAAAACGACGACTTAGTGAAAAGCCGCTATCATTTTAATGTCGATCTTGGCCCGAACGAAGTTGTGATAACTGAAAATGTGGCACGTCTTTTCCACAAAGAGGTCGGCGATACGCTAAACGTTACTTTCAATAAAACGATTGGAGATTCTGTTGAAGCAAATACAGGTAGCTTTACGATACAAGAAATCCTTTCACCCCTTAAAGGCACAGATAGTCCTAATTTTATCCTTATACAAAATGATGAGTTGAAAACTTGGATGAATAATAGTAATGCACAAACGGCCGGTATGTTTGCACTCATTAAAACGGAAGATAATATGGCTACCTCAGTTGGTACAGATTTGAAACAACTTGATGAAACATTACGTGTAGATGTCATGAGTGACTATGATGAATTTAAGAGAAATTTACAAGCATTAATCATTTTTATGGTTGTACTTTCATTCTTTATATTACTTATTTCAAGTGTTTTACTGCTATCAACGTTCCAGCTATTATTTTACAAAATTAAAGAACAGCTTATGGTATTTCGTGCACTTGGCGCCTCTAACAAGCAAGTAGGACGTATTGTACAATTGCAATTATCTACAATCATTGGCGTAGGCGTATTGCTTGGGACAGCGGTCAGTTTTTTGATAATAAAAAGTTGGTTACCACAGCTCATTAGTTTGATGAAAATGCCAGATGCAAAAACTGATTTACCGATGATCTTTGTATTGGCGATTGCTATTGTAAGTTTTTTATTGCTCCAGCTAATCACACAGTGGCAAGTTCATAAAAGCTCAAGTCTATTACCTTTACAAATCGCAACAGAGAATGAAAATTTAAGTTCACGATGGACAAAATGGAAAACGATTATTGTGAGTGGCGTTGCGTTCATGTCCCTATTCTTGTTTTTAAATGCTTATAAAGTCGGAAAAAATAGTGGACAAGGTGCACTTATGATTTTAATAGGCACATTACTCGTCAGTGGAATCTTCCTTTATCTGATGCCATACCTCTTTACAGCATTATTTAAATTTTCATTGAAGCCTATTCGTACTGTGCTCGGCAAAGAAGCATACTTAGCGTGTCAGCAGCTTATGCCACAAGTACGAAGAAATATGCCGATTATACTTAGCATTATCGGCTTAATGGTCATTTTAATTTTCGGCAGCTCTTTATTTAAATCAGTTCAGCAAAGCTCCTATGAGTATATTAACTCTCAATATGAAACATCGATTAAAATTGATAATGAATTAAATGACCCAACCATTACACCGGATCTAATAAAAGAAATTGAGGCATTGCCGAGTGTAGCCTATGCCTATGCACGAAGTGAAGCACCTTGGATCACGATTGAAGGCGAAAATGGCTGGGAAGAAGGTAGTAACTTCGAGGCCATTGATGTTGAAAAATACGTCCAATTAAAAAAGCTTGATACTGTTAAAGGAGATTTGAAAAATGGAGTGATCATTACAGAAAGATTTGCTAGAAAACATCAATTAGCAGTTGGTGATCGTATAATGGCAGGGACATTTGATGAAACACTTCAACAAAATGTGCCTATTGGTGAATTACTAGTAATTGATGTAGCTCTTGATTCTTATAATAAATATATAGATTTATTTGTGGATTGGTCCTCTTTTATAGTATCTTCTGATTCAACTATCATTACAAACATAATGGTGGAAGCAGATAATACAGAGCAGGCATTAGCCGATCTCTCATACTTACAAGAACGTTGGCCAGCTTTAAAAATTACTGATAAAGAGACATTTATCAAGCAATACGATGAAATGACCTTCCAGCGCTGGAGCCTTTTTGTTGGAGTCTTTGTTATCTTAATTTCCGCAACTTGTCTCGGCGTATTGCAAACACTGCTTCACTCCATTTACTCAAAACGTGCCGATTTTGCAATTCAGCGGCTTATAGGTCTTTCACCGCGAGGATTAATTAAGCTGATTTTGGCGCAAGTGTTATCCTTTGTACTTTATGGACTGGCTGTTGGGACATTTCTCGGACTTCTAGTTACAAAATTACTGTTCACGATTGACGGAGGATCTTTTGACTTCGTTACATTAGGTGTTACGAGTATTGTCTTTTTAGGCGCGACACTTATTGTCTTTACGCTACAAGGTTACTGGATAAGTCGTAGAAAATTAGCGAATGAAATGCTAGATATTTAAATGAAAGTAGCCCCTCTTAAGTAGCAGAGGGGCTGTTTTCATTTATCGAGCTATTTTATCGTTTTATCGCTTAATTTTTTCATTTTATCGCCCAACTTTTTCATTTTATCGGACATTTTTTCAAATTTATCGACATCTTACGCTCCTACAAACAGCACTGCCTGTCCGATTGCAATAAAAAATGCTTCATACTGTATCGGGCTGTTGTCTTCAATTTGCAGCGTAATCTCAAAATGAGTCTCGCAAAAGACAGCCTGCCAGCGTGCAATTGGTTGATCATCAAGAGAAAATACGGACCAGTCCTCCATTTCCTTGTTGAGTTTTATAGTTTGGACGCCGTCTGTGATGATTAAATCAGGGATCATAATTTGCCAGCCATCATAGGCAATCATATACTCTTTGCCTGTGACGAAATCCTCCCCTATAAAATGCACTCGACCACGACGCGACACCTTCTTACATGTGAAAAGAGGCTGACCAGTGACATCACTAACATCAAAACGTACAAAATAGCGATAGTCCATCGTGCGGTCAAATGCCTTTTTCAGTCCATTCGAATAAACACGTTGAACAGTCGTCGATACTTCCCCCGCTTCATTTAAAATGGCTACTGATTCTGTTGACTCAATGGCCGCTGGTTGTTTATATGTATAAATCTTCAATCCGTTCGCTCCTTCATTCAGTTGCTTTCTATAAACTAACATAAAATAAGCGCCAAATACAAAGGTTGTATTTGACGCCTTTAGTGTTTATTTAGTTTGCTTAGGTACTTCGACTGTGAATGGTTGGAACTTCACTTCTTTTAGTGATGACTTATCGAATGGTATTTTTGTTTCTATGCCATCCTTATCCATTTGTACACCGCCCCCGTCTGAAGGGAGCATTAAATATGGAGTAATCGTTAATTTTTGAACATCGTTTGAAATCGGGTCAAAGGACTTTATACTGCTAAAGTTCCATACACCATTTTCGAAATGACCTTCTCCTCCACCAGAATGCGAAGTAATCTCCTTGCCATTCTGATCGGTAATACGGAATTCTATAAACGATGCACCTACTTGTGAATTATCAATTGTCCCCTTTTCAGACGCTTTATAGTCAAGTGCTATACCTGATGGGCTTAATGAAATTTTGGAAACATCCAGCTGAATGCCCTCTGCTTGTTGCTGATGATTAACTGGTACATCAATAATATTCTTAATCTTTTCAACAGGAACTGTAAATTCCCATTTCTCCCCTTCTTTCCCTTCTAACATTAAGCCCATTTCAAAGGAATCCGGCATCTTTCCCATCACAGCAAATCTTGCAAGACCTGTATGAACCGTTGGACTTATTACCTTTTCATAAAAGGTTCCAGATGCCACTTCAGGGTTTTTACCATTAATAGTAAAGTTTAGTCCTGCCCCAAAGTAATCCTTACTTAATGCCTTTTCAGAATTAGCTGTAAATCCTACTGTAATATTAGAATCATCATAAAGAACTTCGTCTATCGTTACAGAAATACCATTAATAGTATGATTTTCTCCAATAGTGCTTGTTAATCCTTGTTCACTAGCTTGTTTAAGCCCAGGTAAGCCTGAGTTACTGAATACCGACCCGACAATTGGTAGCTGTGATAATGTGCTCGCGAAAGTTGGTGATACATACGCGGCAGAACCTACCATAATACTAAATGCGGCTGCCGCACTTGCTACATACAATAATGGTTTACGTTTACTTTTTCTTTTAATTTGTACAGGTGTTTGAGTCATATTTTTTTGCTCCTCTGCTTGTTTTATGCCATTGGCAATCGCTGCTCGTACCTCATCTCTTGGGAATTCCGGAAGGGTACTTTTTTCATTAAATGGCTTTTTCATTAAACGTTGCACTCCTTTCTAATTCTCGTTTTAATTGTTTTTTTCCACGATGCAAATACGTTTTAATAGTGCTAACTGGCTTTTCCATTACCTCTGAAATTTCTTTAATCGGCAAATCATGATAATAAAATAAAATGATGGCCATTTGCTGAGAATGATTCAAAAGCTGTATAGCATCCGATAAATCAATTGGATTCGCCATAACATTTTCTTGCTCCTGTAAACGATGTAATAATTCACTTTCTTCATAAGGAATGATTTTCTGCCCTTTTTTTAGCAAACGATAACATTCATGTATTAAAATCCGAAACAGCCATGTGGAGAAAAATTCCGGATGCTTTAGTTGATGCACGGTTAGATAAGCTTTACATGCTGCTTCTTGAATAGCGTCCAATGCATCCTCTTTTTGGCCAACATAAGAAAGCGCGGTATAAAATAATTTTTCTTCCTCTAAAATAAGTAGCTGCTCAAACGCTTCCTTATTTCCTGTTATAGCCTGTTTAACGATCGATAAGTCATGTTCCATGCTGTTTCCTCCTTTCAATACTTAGAGTAATTAACTCAATCAAAAGGTTTCACTTTGAAAAAATTCTTTTTATAAATCTTCTATCCAAGAGAGCGAGAACCGCTGATAGAAAACGGAACATCACTGATAAAAGAGCCATAATCGCTGATTGAACGCCGAACATCGCTGATAAGAGAGCCATAATCGCTGATAGAACGCGGAACATCGCTGATAAAAGAGCTATAATCGCTGATTGAACGCGGAACATCGCTGATAAGAAAGCCATAATCGCTGATAGAAAACGGAACATCGCTGGTTTTGGCTCTTCTATTTACGACTTTTACTCTTCTATCTATGACTTTGATTCTTCCATCCACGATTCTAACTCTTCTATCCACGACTTTGATTCTTCTATCCACGATTCTAGTTGTTCTATCCACGATTTTGGCTCTTCTTTCCACGATTCTGATTGTTCTATCCATGACTTCAGCTCTTCTATCCTGATTTTGGCTCTTCTTTCCACGACTTTTACTCTTCTATCTATGACTTTGATTCTTCCATCCACGATTTTGGCTCTTCTTTCCACGATTCTGATTGTTCTATCCATGACTTCAGCTCTTCTATCCATGACTTTGACTCTTCTATCCTGATTTTGGCTCTTCCATCCTGATTTTGGCTCTTCCATCGTACACTACCGTTCTATCCATTACTTTTGTCATCTATCCGTCACCTATGTTTCTACAAAAAAAGTAGACTACTTCACTTAAAGTAGCCTACTAAACTTTTCTTTATTTATCCAATTTGAACGTAATGTCGCCTAATCCGATTTCTGAATTGACCTCTATTTTTACATCTGCTTTGTCATACGCTTCATTTACATAAACCCCTTCTCCTTTAGAAATGAGGCCTTCAATATTTGATGTGCCGATGCCTTTTTCTGTCGTAAGCTTTACCCCAACCTTTGACGGTAAAGTGACAGTAGTGCTCCCAACACCTGTTTCAATATTCGTTTCGAAGCTTTTTTTCCAATCGCCACCTAAATTTACTTTAAGATCGCCAACACCCGTGTAAATATCTAATTTTTCAAGCTGCAACCCTTGTAGATCTATTTCTGCATCCGATGCTCCCGTTTCGATTGAGAGATCCATTGGAATATCTTCATTTAGTTTAATATCCCATATATTTTTTATTTTCCCTAAACGCACGTTAGTCGAGCCTTTATGATCAATCGATATTTTTCCTGTCTTGCCGCGTAGGTCATATTTTACTTTTGGAGCCAATTTATCAACATTGTATTGAGCAGTACCTTCAATCCAATCCTTAGCACCTTTTTCTACTGTTATTTCTCCAATTCCAAGCTCTAATTCTACATCTAACTTTTCTGCTTTATCCTTTTCAACTAAGATCGTTTCATCTTTGGTTTTACCTGGTACGACTGAGTTGCACCCCGCTAGCGCAATTAATGAGGCGCCTATTACCAAACCAAGTCCCATAAATTTTTTCAATGTAATTTCCTCCCGCTATATAATATTCCAATAAATTCATTATATAGGAATTTTCATTTATAAAAACGACCCTCCGCTTTAAAATCTTCTAAGACCTAAGACGTAGTGTGCACCCCTTCCATGGATCTCAAAAACCCCGTATGAAAACATCATATTCATACGGGGTAGCTGTTAATAGGTGAAAATACGTGAATCATTATAAAGAATAGAAGTATTTCCTTCATGATCCAATGCATGTATCACCAATTGAGAAGTAGCTATTTCTGAATTTAAAGGCACTGATATTAATTGCGCATCATTGGAATCAACTGCTTTCTCAATACGCTCGGTCCCAGTGTCTATTATTACTTTTTCAATGTTATGATCGTTAAGTAATGGAATAACAAGATAGTGAATGTCTTTCAAATAAATAGAATCCATAGTATCTACTTCGCTCTGTATATAATGATCCAATGCATAGCCTTTGCCATCATGCTTGAAAATTGCAATACCTTGAAAGCGATTCTCTGAAAAATAACCCATTCTATACTGTTGTATCGTTATTGTATCATTCATTTTAACAGTATCCGGATGAAAAGGTCCAAGTTTTACAGTATTTCGAATTTCTGCTTCATTTTGTACGTAAACGCGATAGCCAATTCGTTCAGACATATTCCCTAAAATAGCAATTATTATGATGATACTTAGTAGTGCTTGCCAAAACCATTTTTTCACGAGAGCAAATAATGTAAAAATAAACAGGAAGACGGTACTAATTAACCCTACTACCATCCATGGTCGTGTTAAGGCGCTATAGTCTTTCACCTTTCCAGACTTTTCTGGATAAAGATGTGAATCGATAATTGCCGACGTCGTGGATTGGATATCATGTTGGAAAAGCATCATCTTTAAGCCAATGATCAGGCAAGCTGATACGACTGCTGTTACGATAATTGGCATTAACGGTGTTCGTCTCTTCGTTTTTTGATTGATTTTTTGAAATGTTTTTTCATGATTTTCATGCGAGAAGTTACCTTCCTTATACATTTCGTTGATGGCATTACGAATCCGATCCATATTCGAACCCCTCCTCCAATAGCGTGATGCCCACCATTTGACGCGCTCGCCTTAATCGTGTTTTGACCGTATTTTCTGGTAGCTTTAGCAATTCTGCAACGTCTTTTAAGGAAAACTCTGCAAAGTGAAATAGTAGTAGTACATCTTTGTATTTCGTCGGAAGTTTCTCAATCGATGCCACTAGCAATGCATCCGTCTCTCCCATCAATACTTCCTTTTCAGGATTATTGGAAAGGCTCTTGAATTTGCTCCAATAATCAATGACTTGTATTTTTTTATAACGCCAGCTTGAAAGATAACTGTGACAATTGTTAATCGCAATTCGATATAAATATGTCTTGATGGAAGCTTCTTCACGAAATTGCTCCATTTTTTCATAGTATTTAACAAATGTGTCTTGTACCAAATCTTCAGCCACTGTCCAATCTTTAACATATGTAAAGCATACACGTAATAAATAATCCCCGTACATTGTCATGGCTCTAGATAAGTGAGCGTCCTTTTGTTCTTTTAACATTTGCTCGCCCCCTTTACTTTTACAAAAACATTTACAGTTAGACTGATGAACAATGAAAAAGTTTCATGGAAAAATCAAATTTCTCCATGAAACTTATATGTTAAAAGTTATCATTTCCCTCCACTAAAGCTTGTAAGTTAGCGAGAGAAGCCTCGTAGCCCCTCGTATTAAAAGTGACCGTGGTGCCATTTTTTTCTTCCTCTAAGACAATAGCGATCAGCGTTTCTTCTATACCTAAGTAAAACGAAAACTCTCGATTTGGCGTTACATGTTTAATCGTTAACACCATCGGTAATTTTTCCGCAAGCTGATTTTGTTCATTCGGCATAATCGTGAATATTATCTCTTCTCCTACCGCTAATTTGGGGATTTCCCAAGTTGAATCAGGAGCGTACCATTGCGTCAGCAGCTGTTCCTCTGTGACAGCCCGCCAAACTGTTGCAATACTTGCATCAATCCAAATCGAGCTTTTTTCTTGATCCATCATCGCATTCCTCCATTTGCCGAAATTGGATTTATCTATAACTTTATCCCATTATAGGAATAAATAACAGTTGCAATTTTAATTCTTTGTTTGCTTCGCTTTTCCGAATTAACCCAAAATAAAAAGCGTGTTTTGACAATTGCTTGTTGAAAACACACTCTTTAAGGACATTTCTTATGTTCTACGCATATAAGCACGAACGGTTAGTGGCGCAAAAATGATGACAACAATTGCAGCACCAATAAGTGAAGCTGACAAATCCCAGCCTATAGCTCCCGAATTTGTAAGTTCTCTGACGGCTGTGACGAGATGTGAAATCGGATTAATTTTCACAAACCACTGTAGGAAATTTGGCAAAGTCTCTGCCGGAACAAAAGCATTAGAAAGAAATGTCAGTGGAAATAGCACTAGCATGGAAATTCCTTGTACACTCGAAGCTGTACGTGCAATGACACCAAAGAAGGCAAAGATCCAGCTAATAGCCCAGGCACAGACAATAACTAAAAGTCCCGCAAGTACAACGTGACCCAATCCCCCTTCTGGTCGATACCCCATGATATATCCCATAGTAAAAGTAAGGACAGTTGCAATTGTATAACGAATCGTATCTGCCAATAGGGCCCCTGCCAGTGGCGCAATACGTGCAATAGGTAATGATTTAAATCGATCAAACACCCCTTTATCCATATCTTCCCGCAATTGGACTCCTGTAACGATTGAGGTAGTGATGACCGTTTGCACGAGAATTCCTGGAATGATGACTGGCAAATAGTTTTGCACATTGCCCGAAATGGCTCCCCCAAAAATATAGGTGAACATGAGGGTGAAAATAATCGGTTGAAGCGTTACATCAAATAATTGCTCTGGTGTACGTCGAATTTTTAATACGCCTCGATAGGCCATCGTTAACGAATTTTTTAAAGATTGATTGAAGCTCGGCTTCTTTAGCAATTGACTTTTCATACTCTTTCCCCCTCTACTTGCTCAGAGCCTTTGATTTCTTGGGGAACATTTTCACCAGTAATGGTTAAAAACACTTCATCTAAGGTCGGTTTTTGTACACTAAACTCGTCAAGCTGAATTCCTTTTTGACGAAGTGCAATTAGTAAATCAGTAACAGCGTCAACATTTGCCATCGGGGCCGTAATCTTCCCAATGTCCTGTGTAACTGTTGTTTTTACTTTGAGTATTTGTTCGATGGTTTCACAGGCAACTATGGTTTCCTGATGATTTCGAATATTTAAATGTAAAGATGATGTACCTACAGATGCTTTTAGCTCATCGACTGTTCCCTCCGCAACAACTCGGCCATGATCAATAACGGCAAGTCGATCTGCCAGTTCATCAACCTCTTGCAAATACTGTGTCGTTAATAGGACGGTTGAACCTGTATCTACTAAACGGCGGATCGTGTCCCACATTCGATTACGTGTTCGTGGGTCTAAGCCTGTAGTCGGCTCATCTAAGAAAATCAATGGTGGCTGTGCGATCAAACTAGCAGCCAAGTCCAAGCGACGGCGCATACCGCCAGAGAAATTTTTCAATGGACGTTTAGCGGCTTCTGATAAACCGAACTCTTCCAGTAATTCAGCTGCTTTATTCCGGGCCTCTTTACGTCCCAATCCTAACAAACGAGAGAAGATAATCAAATTTTCCGTTGCACTAAGTGACTCATCAACCGAAGCATACTGACCAGTGACGCCAATTAATTGACGTACAATGTGAGGCTCTTTCACTATGTCATAACCGAATATTCGTGCCGTCCCAGCATCTGCTCGTAGTAGGGTTGCTAGCATTCTGATAGTGGTAGTCTTCCCTGCTCCGTTAGGACCAAGTACACCATAGATAGTACCAGCACGTACGTTTAGATCGACACCATCAACAGCACGATTTTCTCCAAAATGTTTCATAAGACCATGTGCTTCAATGGCCCACTCACTATCCGCTAGCGAGCTTTTCGTTCTACTCATTGTATTTCCTCCTTCGCTTATTTCCATCGTTTCATTGTTCTTGAAACAGATGAAAATCACTTTTCTAAGTTTTTATAGATGTTGTCTATAAACAGATGATACAACAAATATATGAACTGAATGTGAACCGAATTTGGGTTTATTAATTTTACAATTCTACAACGTTTTTGAACTAATCTTCGTATTTTGGGTCACCCTATATAAGTTCATTGCACCGAGAGCAACAAATATAGCTACAATGTCCAATGCCAATTGATAGCTTGAAAAAAAAGTGACGATGAATCCAAATAACGAAGGGGCAATTACAATAAAAAACTGATTCAACGTCAAGGCTGCACTTACAGTGAGACCAACATAATGTGGATTCGATTGCTCTGTTACACAAGCAATAAACAATGAATACCAGCCAAGTGCTACGAAGCCCAATAAGAAACAACCTAAGGGCATCAACATTTTCGCATGTAGCATAAGTGGCAATAGGACGATAAGAATAACTGCACTAGCCATTACGATCATTAATAACAATTCCCGCTTCTGCGCAAAAAATTGATCACTCATCCACGCAATGGCTACCCTTCCTATCATTCCACCGATTAATACAAGGCTTAAATATTGCCCCGCCGCTGTTAAGGAATAACCGCCTTCTTCATGTAAATAGCTCATAAAATGAGCAACGAGTATCATTTGTAAGGTCATCATCACAATTCCAACAATATAGATTGGATATAAATTTTTATTATTTTTAATAGCTTCGAGCTTTTCTTTAAAAGTGACAGATGTTGCAGCTACTGCTACTCGATTTTTAGGCTCCTGATAAATCAGTAAAAAAAGCAGTCCCCCAGTAATAGCTACTATGCCTTGCACAAGATGCACCGATGTTAGGCTATGGTGATAGTACATATATGTGAGAATGGCTGATGCTAAAGCTCCACCGATTGGAATGCCTGTTTGCCGAATGCCAATAGCTAGACCACGATGTTTGTCTGGAAACCATTTCACAATTGCAGTGCTGCCTCCTGTTTGTGCACTTCCATACCATATGCCCACAATTAATAATAAAAATAACAACACTGCATAATTATTGACCAACATTAGAAGTAGCGCTGAAAATCCTAGTAAAATGGAGCCCCACCCTATAATTTGTTTTTCCCCTCGTTTATCCATTAAATAGCCGAACAAAATCATCGAAAAAATTGGCCCAATATTAACAGCAGAAACGATAAAACCAGTTTGAAGCGAGGATAATCCCCATTCAATTTGATAAAATGTGGCAATTGGCCCCATGCCGTAAGTTACAAAAGTTGCCGCAGTTTGAGACAGTGTAGCTACTAATACAATGATCCATTTATAATATGTATTCATAAAATTCCCTCCAATGCTGTTTCACTAATTCATTGACTTTACGTATTTGAGTTTACGCTTCCTCAATGAATGCGTAAAATGGAGGAAAATGATAGTAGCTATCAAAAAATTTTATAGGTGTGTGACTTCCAACATGAACATAGAAGAAATAGCATTAAAGATTGAAATTTTAGAGAGGCAAAATCTTAGTAAATCCGCTGAAATGACAAATTATACGCAATCTGCCTTAACCTCTAAAGTAAAGAAAATGGAGGCGGAAATTGGTCAGGAGGTGTTTAAACGTACACCGCAGGGGCTGAAGATTACAAATGTGGGGACACAATATTTAAAATTTCTAAAGCTTATGACACAGGAGTACGATGACTTTTTACAAGAGATTGGTTTAGCGCAAACGAAGACCAAAATTAGCCTTGGCACTTCCCATACAACGATTAAAATTTATGGCGCATCCATTATGAATGCATTGCAGACAAATAATATTTCTTTAGATGTAGATTTCACTGTGGAATCTAGCACTTCCTTGAATGAAAAAATACATAATGCCGAAATGGATTGTGCACTGACGAGTAATCCTATTAAACACTACCCTGATGTAAATTATGACATAATTGCATCAGAAACATTTGAAGTCATTTCGAACGATTCACATATTATTGATTTTGAGAAACGTTCGCCCGTCACACTCCTTGTGTTAAGTAGGGGCTGTATGTATACACGGGCGCTGGCAGAGTGGTTAAAAATGAATCAAGTTCCATTTACGATGAAAGAAATAAAATCGGTCAGTAGTATCCTTGATTTCCTACAAATAGACAATACAATTGCTGTGTTAAATACAAAACTAATTGACCTTTATAACTATTCCAACATTCACTATTATAATTTGCCGAAGTTAAATAAAGTGATCGAGACTGTCTTTATGTACAAGAAGAGCGAGAGTCAACAATCTGCTATTTTTCAATTAAAACATGTGATTGAATCATTGTTGTTGGAAGACCCTATCGAACGAAGCTAGTTCGATAGGGTCTAAATTAATTTATCGGAATGATTTTATGAATTGTCGGAACAATTTTAGGATTTATCGGAACAATCATTAGATTTGTCGCTCTAATTTTTAGGTTTATCGCCCAACTTTTTATTTTTATCACCCACTTCTCAACAAAATCAAAGAACAGCTAATCCTTGTGATCCAAAATAATGAATCGTAAATACGGAGACCGTTCCCTGATTTCCGTTAAGGGTGTAAAAATGCTGTCCATGATCGATCCGGTAAGTGGAAATAGTGCCACTTAAAGTATTAGTTATGAATGCAAAACGTTCATCTTTTGTCGTGATTACCCAGCATACTGTTTTATATCTGTTTGGTACAGAGCCACTGATCACTTGAAGAATCCCGTCGTTGCTTATTGAATAGGATGACAGGGCATTTGAACTTGCTTCGGTAACTAAGATGATTCCAGAGGATAGAAAATAGGCCCCAATGGACCGTCACCATAAGAATCATTAACGATTGATTCTGTAACCGTACCATTTTGATTTACGTTGAAAACACTAATACAGTTTGAAGTATACTCGGTTACTAGGAGCTTACTACCATCATGTGTGAAAAGAACCTGAGCGGGCTCGGCATTGAAAGTGCTGAGAGAACGTGAGGAGTCAGCAATTGGAGTAAGGCGCCCGTGTTCATATGCGAAACCCTTTGATGTTCGATGCATAATTGTTTGCGGCATTCCCTACATTAGCAACATAGACAAGATTACCAAACACATCTACACTATTAGGCTGAGCACCTCCCGATGGCTTCACGTCCACGAGAACGGGCACACCGCTGTCACTAATGATAAAACTGCTAATACTATGACTGCCTGCGTTCACTGCAAGAAGAAAACGACCATCATGGGATAAGGTTAATGCTCCTTGTGACGTAAGGGGATCGACACCGTTGTTTGGGTTGCCGCAGAGACTTTCCTTATGCCAGTACCTCTACCATTAGTTGGATAGGCACCCACAAAGACGAGCATTCCATTTGTGTCCCTGTAAAAGGCAATGACTTGATTCATAACTTCATTATTCATCATCATGTAAACCATACTTACACTTGCAGGGGAATTTTTGTTCATATAACCTTTCCTCCTTTTATAGCTCTATATGGTTCTTTAACGGTTTCGATTCCCTGTTTTTTATTTAAAAACAACAATTGGACTGCCGAAACAGCTGTCCAATTGTTGTGCAGCAACAGCTAGCTTTTTTTCGTTAAATAAAAAGCCGCTATTTTTAGGTTGAAATAGAAAAACAAAATGATGTCCCTTCTTCGTTTGAATGGCGTGAATAGCTTACTTGAAGAATTCTAGCGATGTCATCAATGATCTGCAAACCTAGACCCCCACTAACACGATTTTGTTCAAAGCCAATACCGTTATCCTTCATGAAAATCTGATTATCTTTTATTGTTATTTCAAGCTTTGTAGCTTTTGAATGTTTCAAAGTGTTTTGGAACACATTATCGAACATTCGTTGTAACCATAGTTCATTACTCGTCCATGTTACATGGCTATCTTCTGGATGATAGATTAGTTCGATGTTGTGCATTCTATACAAATAGCTCCACTTTTTTATCATCGTTTCTAACAATGTTGTGAGTTGCACTTCTTCCGTTACGATATACGAATTTTCTAGTGTGTCTAAGGACTGCAAATTAAATTCATTCGTTAAACTAGAGATATATTGAATTTGCTCATTCAAGGATTCGACCAATTTGGGTTGTTCCTTATAGTATTCTTCTAGATAAAATAATTGTAAGCGGATCGCCGTTAACGGTGTATTTATGTCGTGCCTTAGCTTTTGCAGTAGCTCTTTTTGTAGTTCCTGCTGTTGTTGAAGCTCTAATTCCCGATAAGTAGTTCGCTCAATTAGTATATTCACCGCTTGAATTAACTCTCCTATTTCATCCTCACTGCCAACCTCTAATGTACTCGGTGTACTTTCATGACTCGCTAAGTCACGAATCGTTTTGTTTAACATATTAATTTTCGTCAGCAATGAATTGATCGATTTCGAAAATAAAAATGCTAGCAAACTTAAGGATAGGAAGAATACAATCAGCATCGTTGGATAGGCGAAAGATTCATGGAATGGAGTGCCTTTATTTCTAGTTTTAAAAGCGAATTCGTAAAGAATAGACATCGACACACTGATCCCTAATAAGACGATTGGGACACTAACTATGGCCGTAAATAATAATAATCGATATTTTGTTTTTAATGTCATTTCTTTATGTAGGTATTTAATCGATACCCTTCTCCGTAAATATTTTGTAGGATGGTACCTGATGAATCATGAATTTTCGTTCTGATCTTTTTAATGTGAACATTGATGATATTTTGATTTCGATCTTCAAGTGGCCATAAATAGTCAAAAAAATGATCCTTCGTTAACACCCTATCCTTGTTGTCAACTAAATAAAAGAAGATTTTACGTTCGATTGCTGTTAATGAAATTTCATCATGTATATTATTTTTATATAATTTACGATGCTCGATATCAATCAATAGATGTTGGATTTGCGTGAATGTTCCATATTGCTGCTCTAGCATTTTCTGCATTCTTAAAAGGAGCTCTCTCGGATCAAATGGTTTTGTCATATAGTCTTCCCCTACGGTTAACCCTTGAAGCTTGCTCTCTATATCATTCCGCGCTGAAAGGAAAATAATGGGGATATTTAAGCCTAGGCTTTTAATGTTCTTTGTCAGCTGGTAGCCATCTTCTCCCGGAAGCATAATGTCCATTATAACTAAATCAATTTGATAGATTATAGTCAAAATTTCCCGTCCATCGGTTTTCCATACAACGTCGTAACCTTCACGTTGTAGTATTTTTTGCATCAAATCACCAATCATTTGGTCGTCTTCTACTATTAAAATCTTAAATCCTTTCATTACCTCTACCTTTCTTTGCTGCCAACTTTTGTCTCCATAAATGCGATCGCAAGATTATAAATCTCATCAGGCTTATATAAATAAATACTATGAGTACCACTTAATTCTTTCACTTCCGCTATGTTAATTTGCTCGGCAAATTCCGCATATTTCTGGCTATGGTACTGCGTAAAATTTGAATCTTTATTTTGTTTAGTAATAGCATCAATTATTAATATCGGTGTGTCTTTTGGTTTCGGTAGCGCCTCTGATTTTAAACTATTTTCGTACACGTGCAGTAGCTCATTTTTCATATCATCATTAAAAACCTGTTTATAGGATAGTGCCTTATATATTTCTTTTTCTTCCGCTGATAAAAATGATTGCTTCATTACTTCTGGATTATATACTTGCGAAGGTGTTAATCGATGTACGCCTAATTTCGTTAGTAAATTCATTCCCTTAACAGTCCATAAATCGATTACTCCCATTTTATGCTCCACATATTGACTTGGCAAACCTATATCAAGCGCAATAATTCCCTTAATTTCTTCCGGATATTTTTGTGCCCAATAAATAGCTTCGACACCTGAAATGGAATGCGGTACTAATATATAAGGAGGTTTATTTCCACTTTTTTGGAGCGCTTCTCTCGTCTGTGCTAATAATGTATCAATATCTCGTTCGTCCTTCGAGACATCGCTGTACCCATAGCCCGCTCTTTCAATAACAGCAATCTTATGTCCTTGAGAAAATTTACTGTACAGCCCTTTCATTTCATAAATCGGTGCCGCAACTCCTGAGCCTGCCATAAACACATAAGTTTCCTGACCATCCCCCTCAGTGTAAACATTGATTTTTTGATGATCGACCTCAACAAGTGTTCCGTTAGGATCTAAAAGTTTCGATTCCTTACTAAGCTGATAGCGATCATAGCTGAAGATCGCCACTAGTCCAATAAGTATAACTGCAATAAAGTAGATAGCTATTTTTTTAACTATTTTTCTCATGTAATTCCCCTTTCAGTTGATACAGTAAGAATAAACAATAAAAATAAATATCTAATTAATTTTTGGCAGCAAATAAAAAAACTGTCTAATAAGTTTTTACCCACTTAATAGACAGCCTTCTCTATGTTATTCCACTTGTTCCAGCAAAAGTTTTTGCTGGAGATTACTATAAATACCTTGTTTTTGCATGAGCTGCTCGTGATTGCCCTGCTCAACAATTTCACCTTGTTGAATAACAAGAATTTGGTCGGCATTTTCGATTGTTTTTAGACGGTGCGCAATAACAAAGCTTGTGCGCCCCTGCATTAAATGCTGGAGACCTTTTTGGATATCAACCTCTGTTTGCGTATCCACACTGGATGTAGCTTCATCTAAAATCAAAATATCCGAATTTTCTAAAATTTCCCGGGCAATAGCCAATAATTGTCGCTGACCTTGACTTAAGTTTGCCCCACCTGCTTGTACAGGTGTATCATATTGTGCCGGTAAATATTTAATAAAATTATGGGCATTCGCGATTTTCGCAGCTTCTTCCACCTCTTCATCTGTAGCATCAAGTTTACCGAAACGAATATTTTCACGAATCGTTCCAGAAAATAAATACGTATCCTGCAAGACAACACCCACTCGTTGACGGATCGTTGCCATTTTATAATCTTCAATATTATGACCATCAATCAAAATTTCCCCTGCATCGACATCATAAAATCGAGTTAACAAATTGATAATCGTCGTTTTCCCTGATCCGGTTGGGCCAACAAGTGCAATCGTTTCACCAGCCTTGGCATGGAAGCTAATATTTTTCAGTACTGGCTTCTCTGGCACATAACTGAAGGATACATCTTGGAATGACACATCCCCTTTTAAACTTTGACAATCAAGGGCCTGTTTTTTATCAGCTACTTCCGATCGTTCATCTAAAATTTCGAAAACTCGTTCCGCCCCAGCAATTGCTGACTGGAATGTATTCAAAAGGTTAGATAGCTGATTCAGTGGACGGAAAAATTGACGTGTATACGTGACAAATGCGGCAATAACCCCAACCGAAACGATACCCTTTACCGATAAAAATGCTCCTGTGCCAATAACAACAGTTAAACCTAAGTTATTCATAAAGTTATTAATGGGGCCTAGTAAACCAGAAGTAATTTCTGCTCGTTGCGCCGAGTTACGGAGATTTTCGTTCTGTTTATGGAACGTTTCAATCGTTTGTTGTTCTGTTCCAAAAAGCGTCACAACCTCCGCCCCCGTAATCATTTCCTCAATAGTACCGTTCAGCTTCCCTAAATCATGTTGACGTGCCGCATAGTTTTTACTACTACGTTTAATAATCTGCTTCGTCGTAAAAACAATTAGAGGAATAATAATCAGCGTCACGATTGCTAGCTGCCAGCTAAGCGAGAACATAGCAATACTAACACCGATTACCGTTAGCACCGACGATACGATTTGTGTCACACTTTGTGCTAATGCCGTATTTAAATTATCAATATCATTTGTTTCACGGCTCATTAAATCACCGAGTGCTCGCTGATCGAAAAATCTCAGTGTTAATGTTTGCAGCTTTTTAAATAGTTCTAGTCGCAATGCTCGAATTGTTTTCATCGCCACATGAATCATGACATAGGTTTGTAGCCACATAAAAATAGACGCTGCAGTATAAATAACTGCTAACACAATACCTAGACGAATCGTACCAGCAATGTCCTTTTTCATAATATATTCATCAACGATATGTCCGATTAAGTACGGCCCTGCTAAACTTAAAAATGTAGAAGCTACTACAAAAAAGATAGAGAAATAAAGTCCTATTTTTTGTTGCTTCACATATTGCCATACACGATTAATCGTTGCTTTTTGATTTTTCGCCTTTTCAGTTGGACCAGCCATACGTGGTCCACGTCCGAAATTCATTTGCTTTGGTTGACTTTTACTCATTGTTGTACACCAGCCTTTTGCTGTGAAGCGTAAATTGCTTGGTACGGTTTATTATTCTGCAATAACTGTTGATGTGTACCTTGACCTACAATTTCGCCGTCCTCTACGACAAGAATTAGGTCCGCCTGTTGAATAGAAGCAATTTTAGACGCTACGATAAACGTCGTTGTATCTTTATATTGATTGGCAATAGCTTGCTGGACATGTTTTTCAGAGGCGCTATCAAGAGCAGATGTCGTATCGTCCAACACTAAAATAGCAGGTTGTCTTACGAGTGCACGCGTTAACGCTATTCGCTGCTTTTGACCGCCAGAGAGATTGGTTGCCCCCTGTGAAAGCTCATATGCTAAGCCTTTATCCAGCCGGTCCACAAATTCAGTGGCACATGCTGCATCAAGAGCTTGCTGTACTTCCTCTGACGTTGCATCCTCTTTTCCAAGACGAATATTATCGTCAATTGCACCTGAGAACAGTAATGCTTTTTGAGAGGTAAAACCGATATATTTACGTAAAGTTGATATTCCATAATCTTTTAGCGGCTTTCCATCCAAGTGAATTTCTCCACCAGTCGGGTCAAATAAACGTGGTAATAGTTTCACTAATGTTGATTTTCCACTACCTGTTTTGCCGATAAGACCTACCGTTTGCCCCGGCTTTACTGAAAATGTAATATTTTTCAGCACATCCTCCGCCGATTCATAATAACGATAGCTCACATTGTGAAAGTCAATCGCCCCTTGAATTGGCGAGGTAAGTGGATTTTCTGCTTCCTTTACTGCTACTTCTTTATTTAAAACATCCACGATACGCTCTCCTGAAGGAATAGCTCGTGCAATTTGCATGAGCACCATGCTAGAAGTCATCAATCCATTTAAAATAATCGTTAAATAGTTAATAAATGCTAGGATAACCCCAACCTGTAGTGTACCGGCTTCTACTTTAATTGCACCAAGCCAAAGTGCTGCTACAATTGCTAGATTGACAACGAACATTGTAAACGGCACAAGTACACCAACAATTTGCTCTGCTGTAATAAAGCGCTTCGTCAGCGTATCATTTAGCCCGCTAAATTGTTCAATCTGTTGCGTTTCACGACGGAACGCTTTCACAACACGAATCCCCGCTAAATTTTCCTGAAGCTTCGTATTCACACCATCAATCGCTTCCTGTACTCTGCGGTATAGGACACCTGAGTACTTTGTGAAAAAGTACATCGCCATAATTAATATCGGTACAATAATAAGAAGTATAGAAAATAGCTCGCGTGCTGTCACAAAAACAATAATGACCGCTCCAATAAATAATAGAGGACCACGAACAAAAATACGCAATGTCATCATAAACGCACGCTGAACACTTTCCACATCACTCGTTAAAATCGTAATGAGCTTCCCTGTTGTAAAAGCGTCACGTTCCTTTGCCGAATACGTCATCATTTTTTCATACAGTGCTTGACGAACATCCGATGCAAAATGGATCGCTGCCTTTGAACTATAATAGGAGCAACCTATCCCTCCAACAAGTCCAAATACCGCACTCATTAGCATCCAAATGAACATTTTCAGCACATATGGATTGTCGCTATTAGCAATACCTGTATCGATCATATGCTGCATAATAGTCGGCTGTAGTAAATCCATCGTTACCTCAAGTACCATTAATAGTGGCGCGATCAAGGTGAAAAATTTATAGGGTCCTAAAAACCCTCCTAATTGTTTTATTGCCTGCATTCTTTCGTCTCCGTTCTTTTCTTTCACACCTTAATTATAACTGAAAATCATTCTCAAGCGGTAATTAATTTTTCGAGTCTCGTAATATTCGAGACACGATTGTTAATTTATGTAGGTTTTGGTCACTGTCGTAATTGTTCAGGCTATCACCTAATGAACATTTCCATTTATCAATATATTGAATTAAAGGAAGATTAGGACCAATGTTCATTTACCTATGCTAGAATGAAAGTTAGGATGAAGTAAATATTACCAATAATGTTATAAATCATAAGGGGGGACGAGAAATAGTGTTTCCAATCTTTTATTCCATTGCTATGCTTATCATTTTGCCTGCTAGCTTTATCATTTCATTATGGAAAGCTCCTTTTAAAAGTAAACTGGAATGGTTGTTGGACTTATTGGTGACGACAGCACTAATCGTTTGGCTATTTCAAGCAGGAAACTGGAGTTGGGTCGGCTATTATGTTCGATTTCTTTGGTTGGCGCTCTTAATTGTCACAATCATTTATTCTTGGAAAAAGGTAAGTAATTTACCGTTTACAATAAAATATTCAGTAAATCAAAAGTTTTCAATTGGTATTTATATTATCCTTATTTTGATTTTTGGTACGTATAATGCTTTGGTCTTAAAAAGCTATACAGTAGCCGAAAAAGGTATTGAGCTATCTTTCCCACTTAAAAATGGCACCTATTATGTCGGACAGGGTGGTAATCAAGTATTAATGAACTATCATCAAGCCTATCCAGGTCAAAAATACGCATTAGACATTTTAAAATTAAATACTTTTGGAACCCGTGCAAGTGGACTATATCCAGAAGAATTAAATAACTATCAAATTTACGCAGATATTTTGTATAGTCCTTGTAACGGAAAAGTAGTCGACATCCAAAATGATTTACCCGATCTGCCCCCTCCTAAATCTAATCCAGAAAACCCAGCGGGAAATCATGTCGCCCTAGCATGTGAGAACTATGATGCTACCATTATTTTAGCCCATATGCAAAAAGGAAGCGTAGCAGTGGCAAAAGGAGAAAAAGTAACAGCAGGACAAATACTTGGAAAAGTAGGAAATTCGGGCAATACAAGTGAACCACATTTACACATTCATGCCGAAAAGGATGGGAAAGGTGTACCGATAACATTTAATGATCGATTTTTAGTGCGAAATAGTTTAGTACGATAATATTTTAAAAATGGGTAAATTCTCAAAAGAGGGTGGATAACGATTGTCTGAAAAAAATCAAACAAACAATAGTTCTGTCATTTCTTTAACGGTTGGAATTCTATCATTGCTAATACCTTTTATTGGTTTAATCTTAGGCATTATAGGAATAATATTTTCAAGGAAAGCTGTTAAAGAAATTCATACAACTAATGCAAGTGGTAGAGGATTAGCAACTGCAGGTTTAATTTGTAGTATAATAGGGGTTATTTTACAAATCCTTGCGATTTTGGGGTATATAGCTTTTTTCTCAATGACGGTGGTTAAATATTAACAGCTAAATAGAGCGTAATTTACGCTCTTTTTTAATCTGTGCGATTTTCAATACTTTTGTCCCCCTAAAGGGAACTCGTTTGTTTGACTCGAGCAATTTTTTTCTTTTACGTAAGCGTCCCCCCTTTCTCAAAAAAAAATCCACCTTCATGTTTTTTCAACATGGAGGTGGACTTGGCATTATAAATCATCAAAGCCGTTATCTTCTACATTAACCTTTACATACTGGCGAGAACGCTGCTCGAAGAAATCTGTTTTCCCTAAATCAACATCCTCATACGCTCTAATCCACTTTAATGGATTTTTGCGATAGCCTTCAAATGGACGTTCCACACCAAGCTGATTACAGCGTACATTGGCGTAGAAATGGACATAATCATGCACATCTTCTACATCGAGGCCTTGCACTTTATCGCCAATCACTTCATTGGCCCAATCAATTTCTAGCTGAACAGCTTCACGGAAGATCTCTTGTACACGAGCTGCTCGTTCAGGTGTATCGTATTCAGGATATTCCTCTAATAGCTCCTGATAAATCTTCACAAATAAATCGACATGTAGCTGTTCATCACGATTAATATAATTAATCATCGTTGACGTAGCCACCATTTTTTGATTGCGTGCTAAATGATAGAAGAACGCGAAGCCAGAATAGAAGAATAACCCTTCTAAAATGACATCATATACAATCGCTTCTAGCATATTTTCAACAGATGGCTCCTCGGAAAATGCATGGTAGCCTTTAATGACGAAGTCGTTGCGTCGCTCTAGGACTGGCTCTGTACGCCAAAAATCAAACGTACGATCCTGCTCATCTTTGTTCACTATACTTGATAGCACATAGGAGTAAGAGTGATTATGGATTACCTCTTGTTGCGCTAAAATAATCATTAATGCATTTAAGCTTGAATCTGTTAAATAATCCGCTACTTTTCCTGCAAAATCAGTTTGTACACTGTCTAATAGTGCTAGTAAGCCAATGATTTTTAAAAAGGATTCTTGTTCATCTGCTGATAATCCTGGAAACTGTTTGACATCGTTGCTCATATTAATTTCAAACGGTGTCCAGAAGTTACCTAGCATTTTTTTATACTTTGGATATGCCCAGCTAAAACGGACATCATCCCAGTTTAAAATGTTAGAAGAACGTCCGTTGACAATACCTGTTGAACGGTTCGGTGCATCCTTGTCCATAATTTGTCGTTTTGTAATAGTTGTCATTGTTATTTCCTCCTAGCTCGCGCAAGACTCACATTCTAGCAATTCTACAGACGTTGAGCGCACATAATAAGTCGTTTTTACACCGCTCGCCCAAGCATTCATATGCAATGCTAGTAAATCTTTCGCCTTAATCGTATTTTGAACATATAAATTAAGTGAAATGCCTTGGTCGATATGACGTGCTCGTGCAGCATTTTGCTTGATTGTCCAATTTTGATCGATGAAATAAGCAGATTTATAATACCAAGTCGTTACAGGTGATAAATCTGGTACTGTTACTGGAATTTTATAATCCTTCTTCTCCTCTGAATAACTCTTTTGGAAGATTGGATCAATCGTAGCCGTACTGCCCGCTAAAATGGACGTCGAAGAGTTCGGTGCAACTGCCATTACATAGCCGTTACGCATACCTTTTTCAGCAACCGCGGCACGTAAAGCGTTCCATTTTTCACTGTCATAGCCACGTTTGTCAAAATACGCACCCGTATGCCAATCTGAGCCATTAAATAATGGGTAAGCTCCTTTTTCACATGCCAAATCGTTAGAAGCACGAATCGTTAAATACGCAATTTCTTCATATAGCTTGTCCGCAAATTCTACAGCTTCCTCTGACTCCCATTGAATTTCTTTCAAAGCTAATAAATGGTGCCAGCCAAATGTGCCAAGCCCAATACCACGGTAGCGTAGGTTCGTACGTTCTGCTTGTTTTACTGGAATTGTATTTAGCGCAATAACGTTATCTAACATACGTACTTGCACTGGGATTAATCGTTCTAGAACACCGGCAGGTACTGCTCTGCCTAAATTAATAGATGATAAGTTACATACAACGAAATCTCCTGGCTTGCGACGTGTTACGATGACATCATCTTCTAGTGTAATAGATTCGAATTCAGTAGCTGACATATTTTGGAAGATTTCTGTGCACAGGTTCGAACTGTAAATCATTCCTTCATGCTTATTCGGATTCATGCGATTGACTTCATCACGATAGAACATAAACGGCACGCCTGTTTCTAGCTGTGAGCGCATAATACGCTTCATAATATCAATAGCTGGTACGACTTCACGACTTAACAATGGATTCGCGATACATTCCTCATATTTAGTACGGAAGGAACCGTCACCCTTTTTCTCATCGTAGAAATCCTCTAGTGAGTAGCCCATAACCTCTCGGACTTCATGTGGGTCAAATAAGTGCCACTCCCCACGTGCCTCAACAGTTTCCATAAATAAATCCGGTAAGCATAGCCCTGTGAAAATATCATGGGCACGTAAACGTTCATCGCCATTGTTTAAGCGTAAATCTAAAAACGTAAAGACGTCTTTATGCCAAACATCTAGATAGACAGCAATAGCGCCTTGTCGTTGCCCAAGCTGATCGACTGATACCGCCGTATTATTAAGCTGTTTAATCCATGGTAAAACGCCACTTGATGCACCTTTAAAACCTTTAATAGATGAGCCTCGGCTACGAATTTTACCCATATAAACACCAATACCACCGCCGTATTTCGATAATGTTGCGACATCTGTATTCGTGTCATAAATGCTTTGTAAACTATCATCTACTGTATCGATAAAGCAACTTGATAGCTGTCCATGTGTTTTACCTGCATTCGATAATGTCGGTGTGGCAACAGTCATATATAAATTACTCATTGCCCAATAAGATTCACGGACTTTTTCTAAACGATTTTCTGTTTCATCCTGCATTAAAGTCATCGCAATAACCATCCATCGTTCCTGCGGTAGCTCCACTGGTGTTTTCGTGTAATCACGGACTACATAGCGGTCCATTAATGTTTTTAAACCAATATACGTAAACAACTCATCTCGACTTGATTCTAGGTACGAAGCGAGTTCCTGAAGCTCCTGCTCACTATATTTTGTTGTTAAACTTTCATGATACAATCCAGCTTCTGTATAGTGTGCTAAATGTTCTGGGAAAACTTTATAAACATCCTTCACTGAGACACCACGACGCATTGCAAATTGATCATATAGTTTTTCTAAATATATTTGAGCTGCGATAAATGTCCAGTATGGCTCTTCCTCATCAATAAGGCTAAGCGTTTGTAAAATCATCGCATCTGCCCATGCTTCAAATGTCGCATTGTCGTTTTTTCGTAGCCATCGATCTGATAATCTGACAAAACTTTCAAGTTCATCCTCTGTGTAGTTTTTCTTGAGCTTAGCAATTTGTTGTTCGATTTGAATTGTCATGTAACATTCTCTCCCTTTCCTTCTCCAGCAACACAAAAAAACGATCACGCAACATTTATCGGTTACGTGATCGCTGTAAAATCGGAAATGGAAATGAAGGACATGCACACAAAGAAGTGAACAAATCTCTCGCCTCCACTTCTCAATCCCCGAAGAATGTGTTGCTGTCTTGAACAAATCGGCAGGTCTCCTGGCTCGTGCTTCCTCCAAATGATCACCTTCCCGTTCTTCACAGTGGCCAATTATCATTTGTCAGCACTTACAGTTGCGGGGACAGCTTCGGCCTAAGATGACTCTCTTTCCGAATTCCCTTTTAAACCATATTGGTACCGCTCGTCCAAAATACTATATATAGTGTTTTAACTCCTAAACAAATCTAACATATTGTGTTTATTGTTGCAATAGGTGTTTTGCACCTTGCACGTTATAAAGTGCTACATTTTCTCGAAGCAAGCCCAATTACAATGCAGTTTTACGTAGTTTTTCAAAATTTCTAGGAAATTTTTTTTGTGCTAGCTGCTCTTTTTCTGGCTGAATTCCTAGCAAAACTACTGCACATGGACCAGCCGATTTCTCAATATCTAACGAACTTTTGACCTGTTGCTCGCCAAAAAGTCGGGTAAATTCGACTTGTAGACCTTTTGATCCAACTGGCCATACTTGCTGCACTATTCCCTCTTTCCACGCCTCAAAAATAGGTTGGAGCTGCGCCATATCTTCAGGCTGTGCAAGGATTTCATTGCCTACAAGCGGTAATCCATAGGTGTACCAACTAAGCTGTTCATACTTAGTTGCTGTGCGTGTTTGCTGCTCACCTAGCATCGTTATAGACAAACCTGATTGTAGAGTCGGCATATTGGACTCTGTACTACCGTCTATTTGTGGACAATTAAGACCCGTCTCATCAAAAACCTGCTGAATGCCTGCAACGTAACGAGCCCATGCAGCATCCCCTGAAAAATTAGCGAGTATAATATGGCTTGGTAAAGCATTTGCAGCAAGCTGCTCTATAAAAGTAACACGCGCCGTCAAGTATGCCGTTAATTTGTCTGGAGCAGACACAACATCTTGTGGTTTTTCACCAATTGCTGCGGCATTATCAGATGTTGCAATTAACCCGCCTATTTGTATTGCATTTCTCAATGGACTCGACCTTCCTTACGCATAAATACTTTAGAGAGAATTGGCATTGCAATGGCAACAATCACTAGATTTATGAGTGTTGCCAATGGAAGACTAGTCAGTGATGCCCAGTAAAATGCAGGACTAATGATAAAGTAAAATGGTAAAGGCGCAACAACACCATTGAAAACAAGTGCCACAGGCCATTTCCAGAAACGCATTCCTTTTTTATGCATTACCCCAAAGACCCATACAACAATAAACATTTCTACTGCGATAATAATATGTAGTGGCCCATATGGAAAGCCAGTAGTTAAGGCTGAGATAAAATGCCCAATGACTCCCGCAACCCCTGCTAATACTGGAGATAAAAATACAACGCTCAACAATGCAGGTGCAGAGTCAAGCGCAGCAGTTGAAATAAATGTTGGAATTTTAATGACTGCACCAACTGCACAAATTGCCGCTACCATGGCAGTGAGCGTCAATTTCATCAATCTTTGTCGATCCATCCCATTTCCTCTTTCCTGTTATATTTGGCTCGTCATCCATAACGTAGGTCGATTTCTGTTCCCGTTGGACGCTTGGTCGCTGACGCGCAGAGCAAAGCGCTTTCAAGGGGTGCCAAGCCTCCACTCCGATCAACTTATTTACAAAGCATACGTCCTACCAATCTTATCCCTAAATGAACAGCCTATTAAATTTTTTAAAACTATATTATTTGATTCGTTCCCCGATACCGTACCAAATACGTACGACTTGTTCGGCTTCAGCGAATAATGCCTGGTACAAACGCCCACATGTATCACGCAACAATCGTGCCTGTTTTTCCATTGGCACAACTCCACGACCCATATCGGTCACTATTATATAGACTGCACAATTTTTTTCAAGAGTCTTTAATCTTGTCAAAATGGTTTTGACAAGGGGTTCATCATCCTCAAGATTTTGTGTCACGAGCCATTTCTCTATGTTTTTAATAATTAGTACATTACAGGCTGGGCTGGCATCAGGTAGATGGCCATCTACTAGCTCAACTTTTTGACCTGCAAGCAATTTCATGACATAGCCGGTTTTTCCACTATAGGCGCCTCCGATAAAGACATGCATCTCGCTCCCTCCTCCCAAGCCTTTCTTGTAAACATTAAAGAAAACATTTTATCATGCGGTGTTTGATATGACCAAAAAGTTTGCTCAGTCGGTGCAAATTCTACAAGAAGTGCTCGAATAACTCCACCATGGACAACGAGCTGATAAACATCCTCACCTTTTGGTAACTCAGTAAACCCTTCAATGACTCGCGCACAAAAAGCATCAAAGCCTTCCCCCCTTGGAGGCGGTGACTGTACGGGGTCATCTAACCATGCACAATAGCGACTATCTGTTTTCAAGTCCTCATATGTTCGTCCTTCAAATGCACCGAAGTTCGACTCTCGAAATCTTTTATCAGACACATATGTTGCATTCGGAAAATAATGGGCAGCGGTTTCCCTACAACGCAGCAAATCACTACCATACACCTTTGTGACAGCTGAATCTACTATAGTCAGCAAAGATGCATCAGCTAATGAAGAATCTGTCCAGCCAATATATCGCTTCTCCAAATTTTCCATTGTTGGGGCATGTCTCATTAAATGAACAATAACAACGTCACCCACAGTACAACCTCCATTCCTTCAATTGATGCACCGAGTAAATCTCCAGAAACGCCACCAAAGTTGCGCACTGTAAATTGCCGGAACACTAAAAAGGCGATTGCTAATACAGCTATTAACACTAGTGGAACAATTGAGAAACCTAAGACAAACAACAAGCTACTATACGCCACAACTAAAGTGATAAGCATAAAGGTAATGAGTATTCCCGGCTTAATATGTGTTTTAAAAAAGTAGGCAAGCCCCTTTTCTTTTGAGCATTTGAGCGACATAAAATAAAAGCTCATGCCTACTCTTGTTAATAACGGAATAAATACAGGCATCCATAGTGCAAATTTATGCTGTACGAATAACTCATGCAGTATCACAAATTTGCCAAGCACTAGAAATAGCACAGATAGTACTCCAAATGCGCCAACACGTGGATCATCTAAAATTTCTAGCCGCTTCTCACGATCTCGATACGAAAAATAAGCATCCCCCATATCAATAAAACCATCTAAATGCAAAGCACCCGTAAATAAGGCAAATAATCCGACAATCACAAAAGTAAGCAAAATTTCACTGCTTGCCGTCCATTCTGTTAAACAATAGATCACCGCCGCCACTGTAGTACCCATGAGAGCCCCTATCCATGGTAAAAAAGCGAACATCCCGGTAATAGTTGCCTTTGTTAACGGAATTTCTTTATGTACCGGCAAAACTGTAAAAAATTGAAACGCAAGTTGTATGCTATGCCAGAAATTTTTCATCGTCTTGCCTTCCTTCTTTTTATTTTCAAAGCGTTATTTATTATTTCCATTTCTTCACGATACCGTAATTTATTTCATACGCCTCATCCGCTATAGAAACGAACCATTGATGTAATTTCCCAAGGGTTTGGCGGTATACTTCTACTTCTTCGCTAGAATATGGAGGCTCATCAAATAGTTCGTTTGAGACGATAAAAAACGTCACCCTTTTCTCAAGTAACGTCTCTACCGCCCTTTTTAAAACATCAAGCTTTCGCTCTAAACAGCAAGGTTGTTCCACACAGGGAGTTCCCGTGTCAAAACCCTCGTAAAAAGCATTTGTCAGCCATGTCGTAACACAGTCCCATAACACAACATCTCCATCAGTCAGTTTATGCAATGTTTTTGCTATGTCATAAGGTGCTTCTATCGTCAACCATTCCATATTTTGTGCTTGTCTATCTGTTTGATGACGTACTATTCGCTTCTCCATCTCATCGTCCAACGCTACTCCAGAAGCAATATAAATAAGTCGTCGTGCTTGGTTAAATTCTGTTTGATAGTGAGTAACAGCCGCTTTTTCAGCAAAGTGGGATTTACCACTACGTACCCCCCCTGTAATGAAAATTAGTGGCATCGTTAAGCCTCCTGTTGTAAATGTTGAATGTTCCCGATATCTTTCACGAGCCATTGTTGCTCGACTTTCTCAATAATCGTGACACTTGTTCCATTTATAAATGGTTCTGCCCATAGCTGATTGATGCTTCGCCCTAAAATGGCGTTAATGACGCATTTAATCGTTACAGCATGGGACACAATTAAAACATTATTCTCGGGATATTGTTCTGCAATTTTCGATAACGTAAATAGGGCTCGTTCTGTTACCGTACCAAAGCTTTCCGTATGGGTTGCGACGAATTGTCCTGGATAATCGGTATATAATTCATAATCAAGGCGATGTGTAGTCATAATGTCCTCGACTGTTTTCCCTTGCCAATCGCCTAAAAAAATTTCCCGTAAATTATCCTCATAAACGATTGGAAGCTGGCGATTATCTAGAAGAATATGCAGCGTTTCCTTAGCACGGCCACTTGAACTACTATATGCCGCTGCAAAAGAGCATTTTTTCAAATGATCTCGAAGTTTTTCTGCATGTAAAATACCATCCTCGGATAATGGCGAATCTAACCATCCCTGTAGTCGATGCTCTTTATTCCACATCGTTTCGCCATGTCTTATTAAATAAAAAGTTGTCAACTTTCTCACCCCTAATTTGCAATCAATTGTGCCCTTGCATAATTGCGTCCGGAATCGGCTTTGTGCTTGGGCCTGCATATGTTTTTTGCCCGAAAGCGTAGTGGCTCTTTTGTACGAAAGCGCAGTGCTAGCGTAGTGGCAGCCACACCGATGCAGGGCAGTTAGCCGTTATCATGGATGCGATGATTTTAGGCTAACATCCCCTATGCACACCTTTCCGATTTCGCGACACCCCCCGGAGGCTTTAGGCCAATACGAGGTTGGTTACTCAGTCGTTGCCACATAATTAGACTGAGTGCCTCTATTTCAGCGGATTTTTTTGTACCGAAAGCCTAGCGTCAGGTACAGATGATTGGACATCCGCAGAAAGGAGACTTAAAACCTTATTCATTTCACCACCTATAGAGGAAGGAGATTTCTGCTGAAAGAAGTTAAACCACGCCTGCAAACAATTTTGTAAATACGTCATAGCCGCAATATCTTTAATGCCAATTCGGAACCATTCACCATTTAAGCCCAAAAAGTTTTTTGTATGGCGCAAGACGACACCCTTTGATAAACAGTATGTAAAAAATGTATCCGCTTGCTGATTTTTCGGTAATGTAAAACATACAAAATTTGTTACACTATCCGTCACCTGACAACCATGTTCTTGTAAATAGCTCTGTAGCGATTCCCGTTGATTTTTAGCATAGGCAATAGCTTGCTCACAATATTCGTGTTCATCTAAACAGCCAGTGCCTATCACAAGGGCAAAAGCATTTAAGTTCCAATGCGGTAGGATAGACTTTAGATCAGCAACAACTATTGGGCTGGCCACTAAATAGCCTAGACGTAATCCTGGAATCGCATACATTTTGGTCATCGAACGAACGATGATTAAATGAGGATTTTCCGCCACATATTGGATCAATGAACAGGCCTCATCTACCCAGTCAATAAATGCCTCATCAAAAACCAGCTCACAATTGACCTTTGTACCGTGAGAGATTAATTCGAGAAGCTCCTCTTTCTTAGGAAGCACCCCCGTCGGATTGTTCGGTGTACAAATATATAATGCGTCTGCGTCCGCCATTTCACGCTTCAGATGCTCCATCGGCAATGTGTAATGGACAATATCCTCTACAATGACAGGCACAATTTCAGCGCCTACTGCTCGTAATGTTCGTTCATATTCTGAAAAAGTTGGATGTACGATAATAACACGCTTATTAGCATAGCGTCTAACTAGAACACTAAAAAGCTCGGATGCACCGTTACCTAGTAATACAGAATCTTTCTGAACATCATGAAAAGCTGCCACCTTTGATAAAAACGGCTCACCGTCCGGATCTGGATAACGTTGAATAAGCGGATAAAATGTCCTCCAACGCGCCTCAACAAACAGGGGTGGCCCTGCCGAATTAACATTTTCGCTAAAATCATACACCTCTTCGGGCATATTAAGTCCTAGCTGATGATAAACATTTTGCGGATTTGCTCCGTGATTAGGTAATTGCAAAAATTAACACCTCCACTGTTAACATAACAAGCATAAAGAGCAAGGTCGCGATACGCATATGAATCACAGACGTTGCAATATGCTCTTTAGTTAATGGAACTAATTTCTCGCCCATTATTGCTCGATAAGAAACGACACCCTTATATGTATTTTTTCCACCAAGCTGTACCCCTAATTGAACAGCTGTAGCTGCTTCTAAATAACCACTATTAGGACTTGGATGCTTTTTCGCATCCTGTGCCCAACGTTTTAAGCGCTTACCGAGAGATACATTCGTTTCATTTTTTGTACCTAGCACCATCAGTAGACCTGTTAATCGACTTGGAATAAAATTTAGTACATCGTCTAGCTTTGCAGCAAACATACCAAAATCTTTATATTGATCGTTTTTATAGCCAATCATAGAGTCTAACGTATTGACGGCTTTATAGCCCCATAACCCGATTGCGCCAAATAAAAAGGCATAAAATAGTGGTGCGGTTACACCATCACTCGTATTTTCTGAGACCGTCTCAACAACACCTCGTACAATCTCATCTTCGTCTAACTTCTCCGTGTCACGTCCGACAATCCAAGAAAGCTTGACACGAGCCTCAGCAAAATCGCCTTTAACAAGCGGTTCATAAACTGCCATCGCCGCTTCCTTCAAGCTACGCTGTGCGAGTCCAATCCCAATTAATAATCCCTCAACCAATATGCCAAATAGTGGGCTAACATGATAGCTTAATAGCATAATGGCCGTTACAACAAACATCGTTGTGCCTACTACAGCGAGTGACATCACCATACCACGGAACTTTCTCATTCTTCCTTTATTCCATAATTCTGTTTGAGCTTGAATAAGCTTCCCAATCCAGCGTACTGGGTGAGGCATTTTAGGAGGATCACCCACGATTAAATCAAAAACAAGCCCAATGATACAGGCAATCACTAGTGCCATCATAAAGGATTCTCCTCTTTGTCTTTTTTATATTTTTGAATAGCCTCACGCATCGTTTCATAAACACCATGGCCAATGACCTTTCCTAGCATCGTAATTGGTCCAGCATATTGATGGTAATCGCCTTCCTCTGTTGAAGCAATTAACAAACTATCCGTTGAGGTACCTGTAGCTTGTGTACCCGTTGTTGGATCAGTTATCCCCTCATCAATAAGTGCTTTGACCTTAGCCTCTGTCGTAGAAATCATTGCCTGAAATAAAGCTTCATCCGACAATCTCCCATTTATCAGTACCCACGTATTAATAGTCCCAGCATGATACTGCTCTATACGATGAAAGGCACGTGTAATATCGACGGCATTACCAAGACCTGCCGTAATCATTATGACAAGATGAATTCCTTCATATGTAAACTCACGAATTGTTGCATATCGGGCATAGACGGCCGTCATCATCGCAACTGTATTGTCAATCGGAAAGCCTTCAGACTGCAAAAACCGTTGTAATTCTAACTGCGGTTTACGTTCATCATACGTATAAGGCACTGAACGATTCATCAAATGTGTATAAAAGCCAAAGCCAGGATTATGTACTGCAGAGGAAACGACCTTCATTGGTGAATCTGTTTGGATGGCAACATAATGGTCGGAAATATGAATATCTTCCTTACGTAGTACTGGCATTATCTCGCCCCCTATTCAATATATAACAAAAAATAAAAAAACAAATTCTTACAAAGAAGAATTTGTACTGTTTAGTCTTAAATTAAAAACTTATCCCAAATATAAACCTTTTGAATTTGCGTACAGATCACAACTTCATAATACTCGAATTATTTATTTTTTTGAAATTGTATCACAAATCCACATTTTATCACAATTCTATTTTGAGATATTCCGCTATTGCCTCTGTTTTAAAGTTTTAAAACGAATAATTGATCCCGCAATGATAAACACCCAGCCAATACCGATATAAACAATTTTCATTGTTTTTGTCGAAGACGGTAAAATATCCATGATTGTTAAACAAACAAATAGTATACCAATCATTGATAGCAACATACCAATTGATAATTTTTTCAACAGAAAGACCTCCAATCAATGTACGCCCTTGATTTTACCGTATTCCCGTTAAAAAGAAAACACTAATCCAGTTTAAGGATTAGCGTTTACACCACATTTACGGGCAGTAATTGATCTGTACCGAAAGCGCAGTGGCAGGTACAAGACTCCACCCAAAACTTTAGCGAAAGCAAAAAGTTAGGTAGAACATTAGCTGCCCGTTACAGTGTGGCTAAAGAACCCCACTGATTAAGTCACACTTTTGTCCCTTATACTCTCACATGTGCAAAAAATTCCCCATAAAGTGCTTGTAAAATTTGATTTTCATATTCTTGTAGTACACCGAATACTAGACTAACTTCAGATGAGCCTTGATTAATCATCTCTATATTTGCACCTGTTTTTGAAATTGCAGTTGCAGCACGTGCCGCTAGACCTGTGTTATTTCGCATGCCTTCGCCTACAATAACAATCATAGAAAACCCATGACGCATTTGCACATCATCTGCATTCAACTCATTTTTTACACGAGCTAGAATTCTTTCTTCATTTTCAAGTGTAATTTGATTTGAACGCATAATGACAGAAATATCGTCCAAACCAGACGGTGTGTGTTCATATGAAATATTTTCATCTTCTAAAATTTGTAGAAGCTTACGGCCAAAGCCTACTTCCCTATTCATCAAATATTTCGACACATATAAAGTTGAAAAGCCACTGTCTGCCGAGATACCTGTAACCGGACGTCCTGTTACAGAGCGTCTTGGGACAATACGAGTACCCGGAGCTGATGGATTATTTGTATTTTTTATGTTAACTGGCACCCCAATCTTGTACACAGGCATCAACGCTTCATCATGGAAAACCGAAAAGCCTGCATAGGATAATTCGCGCATTTCGCGATACGTAATTTCTTTAATTTCCACTGGATCATTCACAACTTTCGGATTCGCGGAGAACACACAGTCCACATCCGTAAAGTTTTCATATAGCTCTGCTTCAACAGCAGCTGCCAAAATAGAGCCTGTAATATCTGAGCCACCACGGTCAAATGTACGTAGTATGCCAGCTTTAGTGTAACCAAAGAAACCTGGGAATACAATAATTTCCTTGGTATATTTTAGGGGGGCTAAATTTACATAAGCCTCTGGTAAAGCATACGTTCGTTCAGGTAAATCATTGACGACCAAACCGTCTTTTGGACTTACGTAGCGTGCCGGCAAACCGATTGAATTAAAATAAGCAGCGATTAGCTTCGCGTTATTGTCTTCCCCTGCCGCTTTGATGCTATCGATAAATAATTCCTTATTCGATTTATCATCTTGTACACGTTCACGTAAATCTTCAGCGATCACGTCACAAATTGTATGATCTAATTCCAAACCATCCGCAATCACCATAAAGCGATTAACAACGATTTGTAATTTTTCTTCAATTTCTTCATTTTTTAATGCTGCCATTGCTAGGTTAATTAATAAGTCAGTTACCTTTATATCGTCACCAGAACGCTTCCCAGGTGCAGAAACGGCTACGATTTTACGTGCCGGATTAGATTTTACAATGTTTGCTACTTTTTGAATTTGCTCTGCGCTTGCTACAGATGTTCCACCAAATTTACATACGATCATAACCATCAAATCCTAACTTTTTAAATTGAGTGTATTCCTCCAAAAAACAATTGAATGTACACAGTGTACAAATTATCGTTCCCCACGTCAATACAATTTAAAAAATTCACGCAATTAATCGAAAGAAAATGGACAATTTTCACACTGTTTGATTTATTATACGGATTTCGTAGGAAATAGTTAAGGTTTTTACAAATTTTTTTCATAAAATTCCTATAATCGTACAAATATTCGTCTGAACTAGCTGAAATCATCAAATTTACAGAATTTTTCAACGTTAGATCTAGCATAACGAATCAAACCACGGTCTTTTCGAAAATAAATGTGGTAGTATTTGCTTGTATAAAGATAAGATGTATCAATTCAACAGCAGAATGTGGGTCTTTATTACAACAACTACAAGCCGAAGCTCTTCGGACATGATTCCAAGATTAGCCAATCAAGGTTTCATGCCCCTCACACTTTGAGTCGTAATAAAACCAAATAACGAAACGTACACCATGCAAGAACTAGTTGTACATACTTAAATTAGCAAGTGTTTTTCAATAAACTTGAATTAATTATGCCTCGGCATAATTATGTTCGGAATCGGTTTGTGACGCACAAAAAACCCCTTACGACTCGGTAATACGCCGGAGGCTTTAACTTCTTTCTTCGACACCCGATGAAAAAGTGACTTAAACCACATTCTTCCTACCAACTGGTGGGCGATGAATACTGAAAGAAGTTAAATTGTAGTGTCTTTCTTCTATATTAATTGAAGAAAACGCTTTCCCCATTATGATATGCAGAAAAACTTGTGATGTTTGTGCTATTTCGAATGATGTCAAGTAATTCTTTTTTGGATTTTTTATCTGTTTTAGGTGGGTATTGCTTTGATTTGCGTTGGTTTCAGCTTTTATTCTATGGAGGGCTGGCTTAATAGGAACCAGAGCAGTTTGTTGAGGGACTAATCACTTTTTTCTTGGTAAGTGAAGCATACAAAAAATAACTCATTTTCGTTTACTATGACATAGCAGATCATTTTATAGCAAAAGCCCTAACATAACGTTATGCTAGGGCCTTTTGTATTGTATGTTAAATCAATCCAATTACATTTAAAAATACGATAATAATTGCAATTGGTGCTATATAGCGAAGTAAGAATAACCATAATACAAATAATTTATAGCCTTTATTTTTACTTACACCCAGTTCTTGCATTAACACATCTTTCTTCATTTTAAACGGTACGAAGATCGCCACTAATAGTACACCGAGTGGCATAAGAACATTACTTACTGCAAAGTCTGCTAAATCAAAGACTGTTTTTCCAAACAATTGCACATCGCTTAATACGCCAAATGATAGCGCCGATGGAATCCCTACAACAAAGATTAGTAATCCGACCATCAATGCCATTTTTTCACGTTTCCCCTTACCTTTTGTCGTTAAAGAGGCAACGCTAATTTCCAACATGGAAATGGCTGATGTTATAGTTGCAAAGAAAAATAGTAATAAGAAAATAATGAAGAAAAATTTTCCGAATGCCATTTTACTAAAAATCGCTGGCAAGACAATAAATAATAGACCTGGTCCTTGTGATGGTTCCATTCCAAATGCGAAAACTACAGGGAAAATAGCAAGCCCTGCAAGCAATGTAATCACAAGCGTTAAACCGACGATAGAAAATGCGGAACGCGGTAAACTTTCTTCTTTCGGTAAGTATGAGCTATACGTAACCATTACTCCAACACCGACAGATAACGAGAAGAACGATTGCCCCATCGCATATAAAATAATTTCAGATGTTACATTTGAGAAATCTGGCTGTAAGAAGAAGCGAACCCCTTCTCCAGCTCCATCTAATGTAAGAGCACGAATAATTAAGACAAAGAATAAAACAAATAGTGCTGGCATGAAATATTTATTTACTTTTTCAACACCATTTTGCACTCCTTTACTAACGATAAATATAGTAATAAGGATAAATAATAGCTGTGACCCAACCGCTAAAAATGGATTGGCAATGATTTCATTAAAAGTGGCTTCGTACGCGCCATTTCCTTCCCATAGTCTACCTGTAATTGCATTCCATAAATATAGTAAAATCCATCCTCCTACAACACTGTAGAATGAAAGCAATATGAAACATGTTACAATTCCTAATTTTCCGACCCACGGCCATAGCGTCTTAGGAGCAATATTTCTATATGCATCAACAGCCTCTTTTTGCGTACTTCTTCCAACTACAAATTCCGCCAATAATAATGGTAAACCAATTAATAAAGTAAAACCGATGAAAATAAGGAAGAACGCACCGCCACCTCCAATACCGGCCATATACGGGAACTTCCAAATTGCGCCAAGACCGATTGCCGAGCCTGCTGCTGCTAAAATGAAACCTAATTTCGATGTCCATTGCTGCGATTCCATCTCTTAATCTCCTCTCTTTTTCTATTTCTTTTTTATTACAATTCGGTCCTTATTCATATTGGTTTATCGTAAGTCCTTTCAAATAAAAATCGCCTCAACGACAACGTAGGGATCATAAAAAAATCACGATACTACCCTAGTTATGAAGATACAACAAGAATAAAACCTTAATAAAAAACGTCCCTACGCAAATACGTAGGGACGATTAAATATCGCGGTACCACCCTAGTTATGAAGATATAACAAGAGTAAAGCCTTAATAAAAAACGTCCCTACGTTAATACGTAGGGACGATTAAATATCGCGGTACCACCCTAGTTATGAAAATACAACAAGAGGAAGACCTTAAAAAAACGTCCCTACGTAAATACGTAGGGACGATATATATCGCGGTACCACCCTAGTTGTGAAAAAATTTCTTCACCACTTTATTTGATAACGGTATTCACTACCGTCTTCCACTTCCTCACAATTTGTGATTTATGAAAGATGCTCCAGGTCGAAATTCATGATAATCTATATACTGATTCGCACCAACCATCAGTTCTCTGAAATAGGGAGATTTTCACTACTTAATCCTATCATTGCCCAAATATTAATTTTCCGAATTGATACTATCATTTTTATCACACATTAAATACTGGCGTCAAGTCATTTCGAAGATTCCATCCGTCACTTCGGCGGGTTCTTCCGTCGCTCTGGCGATTCTTTCCGTCGTTTCGATCGTTCCAAGTGTCAAGTCCTTAATATCGTGTAAAATTCTATACAAAGTTTTTCAACCTTGATTTTAGTTTTTTAAATTTTTACAGCTTACGTTGGAATTCGCCGCTAAACCATAAAGTTTCGCTGCCAACAAGCTTTTTCGCGGTTCTATCAGCGATGTTCGCGATTCTATCAGCGATGTTCGCGATTCTATCAGCGATGTTCGCGATTCTATCAGCGATGTTTGCGGTTCTATCAGCGATGTTCGCGATTCTATCAGCGATGTTCGCGATTCTATCAGCGATGTTCGCGATT
>Ga0209784_100190_pt1 | contig 48824 bp, 37 predicted proteins | sample AraplaCvi_mLB_r2_2_FD_184284 | JGI IMG/M metagenome (GOLD analysis project Ga0209784, IMG submission 184284) | Arabidopsis root microbial communities from North Carolina, USA - plate scrape CL_Cvi_mLB_r2 (SPAdes) (version 2) | ecosystem: Host-associated > Plants > Roots > Endosphere | place: USA...
GGGCCGCATCATCCGTCATCCGCGCAATGCGGCGATAGCCTTTATGACCTTGGTGGACGGAATCCATCTGGAAACCGTCTACGGCGGGGAAGAGCGGGCCTCAAGACGCCTTGCAGCTGCTTGGCCTGTGTATTGGTTAGGGGTAACGAAGCAATGATATAACCACAAGAGTTAAATCCTGATGGAATGACGCATCATAAGCAGGAAGTTAAAGTCGAAAGAATTTGTAATGTAAGGTTACCGTTCTTTTCGTAAAAGGAGTGACAAACATAATGAATCGCAACTGGGGTTATGTGCTGCTGGCTGGATTGGTTGAAATCATATGGGTGATGGGGTTGAAGCATTCCGCCAACCTCTGGGAATGGCTTGGAACCTTGGCCGCCATCGCAGCGAGCTTCTATCTTATTATCGAGGCGGCCAAACGGCTTCCGGTCGGAACCGTATATGCCGTCTTTACGGGAATCGGTACCGCCGGGACGGTCGCGTCCGAGATGCTGTTCTTCGGAGAGCCGTTCAAACTGGTCAAGGTGCTTCTGATCTGCGTGCTGCTTGCCGGCGTTATCGGCCTTAAGCTTGTTACGGCTGATCACGCCGAACCGGAGGTGAGTAAATAATGGCTTGGATTGCGCTTATATTCGCCGGATTATTCGAAATCGGCGGCGTCATCGGCATCAAAGGCGTGTCGGATCGCAAAGGCTGGCGTTATGTACTGATTTTGGCCTTATCTTTTGCCGCCAGCTTCTCCCTCCTCTCCTACGCCATGACCGAACTACCCATGGGGACCGCTTATGCGATCTGGACGGGTATCGGAACGGCCGGCGGGGCCTTGACCGGCATGTTTCTGTTCGGGGAGCCCAAGGAATGGCGGAGAGTGCTGTTTATCGCCATGATCCTGTGCTCCGCCGTGGGCCTGAAATTGATCAGCTAATATTTTCTCAAGAAAAATCGCAAGTTTTCAGAACCTAACGAAAAGGACGACCGTAGTAAAGTTGAAACGGTCGTTCTTTTTCATATATAATATTTCTTGACCTTATGGTCAATCTAAGAACCGATAAGTTCTCAAGCGAGGTGAGCTATTGATTGGCTGATAAAACGGCAGAAAAACGACAGCAAATTCTCATCACTGCGATGCAGCTGTTTTCCGCGAAGGGCTCTTCGGTTACCTCCATGCAGGAAATCGCCGAAGTATGCGGGATGTCGAAAGGCAGCCTCTATCTTCATTTCAAGTCCAAAGAGGAACTGGAAAAGAGCATTTACAAGCATATCGCAGGCCGGATTAAAGACGAGATTCTCCGGGTCGACCACGATCCGTTGCTTGCGCCTAAGGAAAAGATGCGTAAGCAGACGGAAGTGCTCCTGATCCATTTTCTGGAGATCCGGGAATTTCTCCTGAAGCAGTTCCATGATCAGACGCCGGGAAAACCGCCTTTTGACAAGGAAAACATGCGGCAGGAAATGCTCGCTGCGTTGCAGTGGTTTAACAATAAGCTCAAAAGCATCTATGGACCGGACGTTGAGCCGTATACGATGGAGATCGCCATGTTTATGGGCAGCATGCTGGGCGCGTATATCCGTTTCCTGTTCATGCCGGGTTTCCATTTGAATGTGGGAATCACCGCTGATCACCAGATCCAACTGCTTGATGATATCGTAGCCAGCATACTTCGCAGACGTCCGGAGCCGCTGATCCCAATGGAGGCGGTTGGCCAATTGGGCCAATTATGCCAGACCGATGTTCCCAAACAGCGCCATCCGCTGATCGTCATTAAGGCAATGAAAAGCGAACTGAAGAAGGTTCAGGCCGAGCCGGAAGAGCGGGAAGATGCGATGGAGTCCCTCAATATTATGGAGAAAGAGCTGCTTGGCCTCCAGCCCAGCCGGGCCGTTCTGAAAGGAATGCTTGCTAACTTGGAGGGGATCGAGGAAATCGAAGCATTGTATACCGAGCTCAAAGGCACCATTTCGACTGTGCTTGAAAGCTATCTTACGCCCGGCGGCATGATGCAGGGGAATTCGTTCAAATTAGAGACATAGAGTTTGGAGAGGAGAGAGAATCGCCTAATGAAAGGAATTATCAATTTCTCGCTGCGCAACAAGTTTGCGATCTGGCTGCTGACCATCATCGTCAGCTTCGGTGGATTGTACGGCGGACTGACGATGAAGCAAGAAACCATTCCGGATATTAACGTTCCGTTCTTGAGTGTCACCGCCATTTATCCTGGTGCATCTCCCGAAGGCGTTGTGGAGGATGTAACCAAGCCGCTCGAGACGAGACTCCGCAATATCGACGGCGTTAAAACCGTAACCTCCACTTCCATGGAGAATGCAGCGAATGTCATGGTTGAGTTTGATTATGGCAGTGATCTGGACAACGCTACGGCGGCTGTTCGTGAAGCCATCAACGAGGGAAAGCTGCCTGACGACGCCCAGAAACCTACCATATCCAAATTCAGCATGAGCTCCATGCCGGTTGTCTCGTTAAGCATTGCTAACAAGGACAACATGGAATTGGATGAATTGACCCGCATCACGGAGAATGACATCGTTCCCGAGCTGGAGGATTTGGACGGAGTTGCTTCCATCCAGGTAGCCGGCCAATTCGTGAATGAGGTACAGCTTAAGTTTAACCAGGACAAAATGAGCGAGCTTGGCCTGACCGAGGATACCGTCAAAGGTATCGTGCAAGGTTCGGCGCTGTACGCTCCGCTCGGCATGTTCGAGATGGAAAAGTCCCAAAAAGCCGTTGCCGTTGATGGCGGCATCATCGGCATCGACGATCTGAAGAATATCGCCATTCCGGTCATTCCGGGTGGCGGCGGGGCGGATGCGTCTGCCGGCGCCGGTGCTCCGAATGCCGGTGCAGGCCAGCAGCAACAGCCGCCTGGCGATGCTGCAGGGGCCGGTCAGCAAGCCGTGCCTGGCGCTGAAGCCGCTGCCGGTGCTGGTGCTGGCGCTGGTGGACAAAATAGCGCTCCTGGTATGCCAACCGGCATTCCAACCGTCAAACTGAGCGAGATTGCCAACATTGAAGTGATCGGCTCCTCGGAATCCATCTCCCGCACCAACGGGAAGGAATCGATCGGTATCCAAATCGTAAAAGCAAACGATGCCAACACGGTTGACGTCGTGAACCAGGTCAAAGACAAGGCCGAAGAATTGAGAGGCCTGTATCCTGGCATGGATCTGACGATCATGCTGGACCAAGGCAAGCCGATTGAGGACTCTGTCCATACGATGCTTTCCAAGGCATTATTCGGTGCGTTGTTCGCCGTTCTGATTATTATGGTCTTCCTGCGTAACATCCGTTCGACGATTATTTCGATCATTTCGATCCCGCTGTCCTTGCTGATTGCGGTTCTGTGCCTGAAGCAAATGGATATCACCTTGAACATGATGTCGCTCGGTGCCATGACCGTTGCCATCGGCCGGGTTGTCGATGACTCCATCGTGGTTATCGAGAATATTTACCGGCGCATGTCCCTCTCGACCGAGAAATTGAAGGGCCGAGAGCTCATCAGCGCCGCTACGCGCGAAATGTTTGTGCCGATCATGTCCTCCACCATCGTGACCATCGCGGTATTCCTGCCGCTTACATTGGTCAGCGGCATGGTAGGAGAGCTGTTCATGCCGTTTGCATTGACGATGGTCTTTGCCCTGCTTGCTTCCCTGGTCGTGGCGATTACGCTCGTACCTGCCATGGCGCACAGCCTGTTCCGCAAAGGCTTGAAGAACACACATGATCATGAAGAGAAGCCGGGTGCCATGGCCCGCGGTTATCGCTCCATCTTGAAATGGACCTTGAATCACAAAGCGATTACCTTCCTGGCAGCCATCGTGCTGCTCGTTGGAAGCTTGTTCTTGACCAAGTACCTGGGCGTAAGCTTTATTCCGGAACAGGAAGACAAATACGCGATGGTCACCTATTCACCTGAGCCTGGCGTAATGCTGGAGGATGTTGAGGATCGAGCCTTAAAAGCCGAGAAGTTGATCCTGGATCAACCAGGCGTGCAATCGATGCAATACTCCATCGGCGGAAGCAATCCGCTGGGCATGGGCTCCGCCAATTCAGGATTGTTCTACGTTATGTATGATCCGGATACGAAAAACTTCGAAGATGTCAAAAAGACGCTCATCGAAGATCTTGCCAAGGAAGTGCCGGACGGCACTTGGTCCAATATGGACATGGCAGCCGGTGCCTTTGGCGGCAGCCAGTTGACGGTGAACGTCTTCGGCGACTCGCTGGAGCAGATCAAGCCGGTGGCCGATCAAATCGCAGAGCTTGCGAACAAGGATACCGCGACGTTTGAAAATGCGGAAACCAGCTTGTCCGAAGCGTTTGAGCAGTACACGCTGGTAGCCGATCAAGAGAAGCTCAGCTCACTGGGCCTGACGGCCGGACAACTAGCGATGAAGCTGGCCCCGGTACGGGAACGTCCGGTCTTGACCGAAGTCAAGATCGAAGACAAAACCTACAATGTTTACATTGAAGCGGACAGCAAAATCTATAAGAGCATTAAGGAAATCGAGAACGAAACCGTGACCTCTCCGCTTGGCATCGAAGTACCGATCAAGGATGTGGCCAAGGTGGAAAAAGGAACCACTCCGGATTCCATTACGCGCATCGACGGTAAAATGGTTGTGAGTGTCACAGCCGACATCCTGTCCAGCGACGTAGGCTCGGCTTCGACCAACCTGGAGACCGAAGTGAACAAGCTTGAGCTTCCAGACGGCGTGTCCGTCCAATTCGGAGGCGTCACCGAGCAAATTAACGAAACCTTCGGACAGCTCGGGCTCGCCATGCTGGCGGCCATCGCTATCGTATACTTTGTACTCGTGGTTACGTTTGGCGGGGGACTCGCTCCATTCGCCATCCTGTTCTCGCTGCCGTTCATTGTCATCGGCGCTATCATAGGCCTGCTCGTCACGGGCGAAACACTGAACGTGTCTGCACTGATGGGCGTGCTCATGCTGATCGGTATCGTTGTGACGAACGCGATCGTGTTGATCGACCGCGTGATCCATATGGAACGCGAAGGAATGAGCACGCGCGAAGCCCTGCTCGAAGCCGGCGCCACCCGTCTTCGTCCGATTCTGATGACGGCACTGGCAACCATCGGCGCGCTCCTGCCTCTCGTATTCGGCTGGGAGAGCAGCGCAGGCATTATCTCGAAAGGACTCGGCATCACGGTTATCGGCGGCCTGATCAGTTCCACACTGCTGACGCTCGTGGTTGTACCGATCGTGTACGAGTTCCTGATGAAGTTCAGCAAGAAAAGAATCGAAGATTAATTAGAACACCAAACGCCCCGGCCTTCCTAATACAAGGAAGCCGGGGCGTTGTTTGTGTTTGGTGGTGATGATATGATTCTGGCGCTAATGCACCAGTATGGCTTCTTTGGAATGCTTCCAGGTCTTCAGCATGTTCAGATCCTGCGCGAGGAATTCCTCCAGCAGGCTGAATAACGACTGGTATAGCGGGCTTTGCGTGGACCCCTTCAGATCCTTGCAGAGGGATGGCACCCATGACAACAGATGCTCCTCCAGAAATTGCTCTTGTACCTCCATTAATTGCAACATGCTATCTTCACAATACGTATTGTTCAGCATACGGTCATGAAGCAGCGTCATAAATTCCAGTTCAATGGCTATATGATCGTCCGCTTCGCCATGCAGTTTATTAAAGGCAACACCGGCGGATGCATAACAATCGGCCAAATCCTGAGCGCATCCATCCTTCGTATAATGGGATTCCGCGGCCTGGCGAGGTTTGGACTGCTGAAGCAGCCGGCGGTATTCCGCCCCCTCATATTCGCAAATCCGAACCAATTCCTCAGGCGAGCGTCCGCATAAATATTTCATTAGATCCGTACCGGCCTTCGAACACTCCGCCGCCTTGCTAATTCCGCTCCCGCGGCTCCATTCCGCAATCATAGACAAGCTGGGACAATTGCCCAAAAAATCAATCAGCAGCTCATAGACCGTCCCCCGGTTTTCAAGCCACCTGTGACAGACGTCAGGCACCTCCAAAGTTTGAACAGGTGATATCGCCATATCGAACCTCCTATTGGTAACCTTTCTTGTTGGATGTGATATCCTTGACAGTATATCTTAGATGAACGTCTAATGAAAGCAGTTTGAAATGATTTCCGAAAATTTCGGAAAAATCAGGAAACTTTCGGAAATCTAGAATGTCACTACTCGCTTTCAAGGGGAGAAGGCTTTGGTCCACAGGTCCAATATACATGATTTAGAAAGCGTTTTCTGTGATACTTCTCACAAATCCTTGAACTTATCCGTGCGGCTTGTCCGGCTAACATGACCCTTACAATGCATTGACTCCTGTTCGGGGAATGGCTACAATGTGACCATGCACGCTAGTAAAAGGGGGATTTCCATGATCGAACCGCTTAAAGATTCCTTCGGTCGTGTTCATGATTATATTCGAATCTCGGTGACGGATCGGTGCAATCTTCGTTGTGTATATTGTATGCCGGAAGAAGGGATGGAATTCCAACCTCACGATCAGATAATGAGCTATGAAGAGATCGCCGCAATCATGCGCGTTCTGGCCCCCATGGGCGTCTCCAAAGTACGTCTTACCGGCGGCGAGCCGCTTGTGCGCAAGGATCTGGAAACCTTGGTCCATCAAATTGCTTCCATTGAAGGAATTCAAGATATATCCCTCACCACCAACGGGATCATGCTCCGATCCAAGGCCCGCCTGCTGAAGGAAGCGGGACTCACCCGCATCAACATCAGCCTGGATTCGCTTCAGGAAGAGCGTTACGCTCGCATCACGCGCGGCGGCCGGGTGCATAAAGTGCTGGAAGGCATTGAAGCCGCTTATGAAGCCGGCCTAAATCCGATCAAGCTGAACATGGTGTTAATGAAGGGCTTCAATGAGGACGAGATTCGCGACTTTATCGCCCTGACGCTTGATCGCCCCCTTCATGTCCGCTTTATTGAATACATGCCGATCGGCCAAGCATCTGATACCTGGCGGGATTCGTACCTGCCGCTGAGCCGGGTATCCGAAGTGTGCCAAGAGGCCGGCTGGGCCATTCAAGAAGAGCAGGGCCCTTCCGGCAATGGTCCTTCGCGCAACATGAAGGTGGTTGGAGCAACGGGAACGTTCGGTTTGATCCATCCGGTCAGCGATCATTTTTGCGATTCCTGCAACCGGCTCAGGCTGACGGCCGACGGCCATATCAAGGCCTGCCTGTACTGGTCGGACGAATTTAACGTGCGCCGCGTCATCGATGACCCTTCGGCGGTGGCGAACCTGTTCCGCAAAGCGCTCGGCGCCAAGCCGCTGAATCATGAAATGGCGCTCGCGCTGGAGAAAAAGGCCCAAAGCCATACTCCTACGGTCCGGCGCATGTCGCAGATCGGCGGATGAGCTTCTGCTCCGAGCATGAGAGCAGAATCAGCATAGCCAAAGCAAACCGCCTTATATATACTAGAAAGCCCCGCCAAGCATTTGAATGGCGGGGCTATTTTTATAGAATGCATGCAGGGGATCGATCATTCTTCCGTATTCAGCATACCGCCTGCGGCCTCGTAATCCACGGGCGTATTCATGTTAAATAAGATTCGGCGCGGATCAAGGCCGGTCACTTCCGCTAATTCCTCCTCATTCGCAAAAACGACATTCAGCTCCTGCACCCACTCCACCATGCGGAGCTGCCTCCGCATCAGCCTGCGCTCAAGGCTTTCCGCGGCCTCTCTGCGATACGCTGCCAGCAGTGGATGCATCCTTCCTTCCACGACCGGGATTATAGCGTCGGCGGTGTCCTGCATGTTTGCAAGATCCAGCAGTCCCTGAAGAAACCGCTCGTGGATGTAAGGCATATCGCAAGCTGCGATCAGATTCCATGTGCTCCGGGAAGACTTCAGGGCGGCATGAAGGCCCGCCATCGGACCTTGTCCGACATATAGATCGGGGACGCATTCCAAGCCGAGGAATTGATAAGGTCCCGGGTCATTGGTAGACAGGATCACCCGTCCGCTGACTTTGTCCAGCGCGTGGACCGTCCGTTCAATCAAACTCATCCCCTCCATGGGCAGCAGCGCCTTGTTTCTCCCCATTCTCCGGGAGGCTCCTCCAGCAAGCACGATACCCGTCACCTGACCCGATGGCAGACGAACATCTTGGAATTGAACGCTCATATGCTCCACCAGCCTTTCTTCAAGTTATAAAAAATCGGATTCAGTTTATAGGCTAATATCCAGAATAATGGAAAATCATTTAAAAGATGGTTTGTATCCCTTTTCAATGCGTGATACATTGAAAGGAAAGCGGCTTTTTTCTTATACCGCGATTATGGATTGTATTCGGTTTGAAAGGAATGACCCACTTGCGGAATATGGACAATGCTCAACCTTCGCTGACATCGCTCAAGCTGTTCAACTTCTTCATTTACGGAACCATGGTCATCTTCACCGGTTTCTTCCAGTTGTATTTGCAAGATATCGGCATGAGCAAAATCGAAATCGGCAGCCTGATGGCGATTGCGCCATTTGTGTCCATCTTCGCCAATCCGTTCTGGGGATTCTGGAGTGACCGGGCGGCCAACATCAAACGCGTGCTGCTGATCATGATGACCGGTACGCTGCTGCTGGTTCAGCTTGTTTTTCAAGCGAATACCTATGCAATGATATACATGACGATGATTTTCTTTTATTTTTTCCAGACGCCGATGTTCTCGCAGACGAATTCGCTGATTCTGACCTATATTGATGGAACCCAGCAAAAGTTCGGCTCGTTCCGGCTGTGGGGCTCGCTCGGATGGGCGCTGACGGCCATCGCGGCCGGGCCTGTCATCGACCGGCTTGGGTCGGGACGCATCGCCATCGTGTTCTCGATCATGCTGCTGGTGGCGGCCGTGTTCATGTTTACGCTGCCCTCCATCCAGAAAACGGCTGCATCGGCATCGGTCAGCCTTAGGGGGCTCAGCAGGCTGTTTCTGAACTCCTATTTTGTCTGGTTCATCCTTTTAGGCATCATGGTATCCATCCCGAACACGGCGAATAATACTTTTATGTCCCTATACATTCTGGAGCTTGGCGGATCCAAACAGACGGTCGGCCTCGCCATCTTCTTCTCATCGATATTCGAAGTGCTGATCTTCATTCTGTTTGACCGCTTCCTGAAGCGGAAAATCAACGTCCTGGTCGGCTGCCTGACGATTGTCAGCCTGCTCTTCGCGCTCCGCTGGCTGCTTATGGCCGAAGCCAACAGCCCGCTGGAGGTCGCCTTCATCCAGCTGCTGCACTGCGTTACCTTCGGCGGCTACTTCTATGTCGGCGTTCAGCTGACAATGCTGTTTGTTCCGACGCCGTACCGCGCCTCCGGCCAAGCGATCTATACCTTAAGCTGGAGCGGCATATCCGGTGTCATCGGCGGCCTTGCCGGCGGCTGGATGTTCCAGAACTTCGGGGCGCAGGCCATGTACCGGACCGGTACGCTGCTCGCCATCGTGGGTGCCATCGGCTTTGGCTGGATGTGGTACAACCTCCGCAAGCACGGATACCAGCCGCTGCACCCGGACGATCCCGAAGGCGACGAGATCGAGGAGTACGCTGCGAGTTAGCGCGCAGTTATCTCCCGTACGATATCAATTCCAGGATGATATCACCGTAAATATAACAAGACTCGAATGAATCCTGGAACGGAATCTTCGAGTCTTGTTTACGTTTAGGGGCCAGGTCGACCTGATTAGCGCCTACCCGTACCCCTTTTTTATTCTCTGTCTTGTTTAGTTCTTCGGAAGCTGGAACGAGCTCTTCAGGGAAACCACGCGGTTAAATACCGGACGTCCTGGCTGCGAATACTTCGAGTCGACGTTGAAATATCCGTGGCGGAAGAACTGGAACTTGTCCTGCGGCGCTGCATCCTTCATATTTGGCTCAACGAAGCCTTGCACGATTTGCAGCGAATTCGGATTGATGTCGTCCAAGAAGGACTTCTCGGCAGCTGCCTCCTCCGCTTCGCCTGCAACCTCAGGCACCAATTCCGCTTCTTCGTCTTCGTCCTTGAACAGCGGCTCGAACAGACGGAATTCGGCAGGCACGGCCTGCGTGGCCTCCACCCAGTGAATCGTCCCTTTTACCTTGCGTCCGGTAAAGCCGCTGCCGCTCTTCGTCTCCGGATCGTACGTGCAGTGAATCTCGACGACCTTGCCGTTCTCGTCTTTGATCACGTCATTGCACTTGATGAAATAAGCATGCTTCAACCGGACCTCATTGCCCGGGAACAAGCGGAAATATTTGCTCGGCGGATCTTCCATGAAGTCCTCTTGCTCAATGTAAATCTCGCGCGAGAACGGAATCTGGCGGATCCCCATCTCCGGATTCTCCGTGTTGTTCTCGGCGTCCAGCCATTCGACCTGACCTTCAGGGTAGTTCGTAATGACCACCTTCAGCGGGTCCAGCACGGCCATCGTGCGGGGCGCCTTCAGCTTCAGGTCTTCGCGGATAAAGTGCTCCATCACTTGGCGGTCCACCGTGCCGTAAGCCTTCGAGATTCCCGTCTCGAACACGAAATTGCGAATGGCTTCCGGCGTATAGCCCAGACGGCGAAGTCCGGAGATCGTCGGCATGCGCGGATCGTCCCAGCCGTCCACAATGTTCTCGTCCACAAGCTGCTTCAGCTTGCGTTTGCTGGTGACCGTCTGCGCCACGTTCAGACGCCCGAATTCGTACTGACGCGGCGTGCTGTCCATCTCGCATTCGGCCACGACCCAATCATAGAACGGGCGCTGATCTTCAAACTCCAGGGAGCACAGGGAATGCGTAACCCCTTCGATGGCATCCTCCAGCGGATGGGCAAAAGCATACATCGGATAGATGCACCACTTATCCCCTGTATTGTGATGATGCGCGTGGGAGATCCGGTAGATGACCGGATCCCGCAGATTGATATTCGGGGAAGCCATATCGATCTTGGCGCGCAGCACGCGTTCACCGTTGGCGAATTCCCCTTTGCGCATCCGCTCGAACAGATCCAGGTTCTCTTCCACGCTGCGGTCACGGTATGGACTGTTCTGTCCAGGTTCGGTCAAGGTTCCGCGCGTTTCGCGGATTTGGTCGGCGGACTGGTCGTCCACGTAAGCCTTCCCTTTCTTAATCAGCAGCACCGCGCGATTGTACATCTCTTCAAAATAATCGGACGCGAACCGCAGCTCTTCCCAATCGAAGCCAAGCCACTTCACGTCTTCCTTGATGGAGTTCACGTACTCGATGTCTTCCTTCACCGGGTTCGTGTCATCAAACCGCAAGTGTGTCCGTCCGCCGAATTCATCGGCCAGCGTAAAATTGATCCAAATGGCCTTGGCATGTCCAATATGCAGGTAACCGTTCGGCTCCGGCGGGAAACGGGTAACGATCTCCTTGACTTTACCGGACTTCAGGTCTTCGGTAATAACATTCTTTATGAAATTGGAGGGGGTCCCCCGATGGTTCTCCACGTTGATCAACCTTTCGTCCTGTAATTTCTGTCTATCTCCTGTATAAACGTGTTTCTCTTAAATATACCTGTAATGACGCGATTGTTCAAGGAATTCGGCACTCCCTCGCAGTAAGCCCGCGACTTGGGACAGGGGGGCGGCAGGCAATAACTACAAGTCCTCAACCTGTTTGCCAAGGCTCCTCCCTTAGCCGGATATAGCGGCGAAAATCATTTTGACGGGGGCTTTTTAATAGGGTAGCATGGAGAGAAAAACAGTGTTTGAAGGAGGCCGGCCATCATCTTATGAAGCCCAGCAAATTTCCCAAAGAGCAGCGAGAACAGCTGATTGAATTGGTGCAGGAATACTTTGAAACGGAACGCGGCGAAACCCTCGGAAATCTGGCCGCGGAGAGTGTTCTTGATTTTTTCGTGGAGACCTTGGGGCCTCATCTATACAATCAAGCGCTCAGCGACTGCCGAACGGTTGTCAATCAGCGCATGATTTCCCTGGAAGAAGATATTTACGCATTGGAGCAAAAAGTGAAGCGAACTCGTTAAAAGGTACATATACTTTATACTTCGCGATGGAGAACAAAGGAGATACCGTATGTTTGGATACACATTGGACGATCATGTTGAATTGCGCCCGCTTGCCATCGAACATGCACGGGCGATGTTCGAGATTACCGACCGGTCGCGTGACCGTCTCCGCAAGTGGCTTCCGTGGGTGGATGCCGTCACTGAGGTTAACGATACCGTCAACTATATCAAGGGTGCCATGAAGCAAGCAGCCGACAATGGCGGCTTCTCGGCGGGCATCTGGGTGCGCGAAGAGCTGGCGGGCACGATCTCGTTTCACGAGATTGATTGGAACAACCGCTCGGTCGGCATCGGCTACTGGCTGGATCAGCATTTTACGGGGCAGGGCCTGATGACAAGCGCGTGTCGCGCGTTCACGGATCACGCGTTGATGCGCATGGGCCTGAACCGGGTGGAGATTCGCTGCGCAACGGCTAACCATCGGAGCCGGGCGATTCCCGAACGTCTGGGCTTTGTCCTTGAGGGAGTCATACGGGAAGCCGAGAAGCTGCCCCAAGGCTATGTCAACCATGCGGTCTACGGCATGATTCAGAGCGAATGGAAGCGGATGAGGTAACGCATAGGTTTAGCTTCGCCGGTACTGGCATTTTCTATAATCCCAATAAAAAACGGCTTGCATCCTACCAAAAGGATACAAGCCGTTTTGTTGTCCCTATGTGTTCTAGAACGCGGGCCAATCTTGGCTTAGAGCTTGGCAAGAATCCTCCCGACTTCAATCTTGATGGCTTCGAAGGGTCGCCAGCCATGTCCCGAATTGCGACTTCAAGCTTGAGGCGAGTTCGTCGATCTCCAGCATGCGCTTAAGCCCTTGTTCATCCTTTCGCCCGTCCTTCATCATGCGAAGCACTTCCAGCACCGCGATGCCGGAAGCATGGGAATCAAGCCGGGTAACGGGGGAGTCTGCGCTGACGTTTCCTTCCTCAAGCACGCGGAAATAAAAACCGCTGTAACCCGTGTTCAGCACCCTTGCCGGCATGTCTTTGACGCCATGCTTTTGCGACAGCTTAAAGCAGGGATATCGGGGCTGGCTGACCTGCAGTACCGCCTCCCCTACCTGGTATACATCTCCGATGCAGACTTCATCCTCCAGCAGCCCTCGCAGCGTCAGATTTTCGCCGAATGCGGCATACGGCATCGGTTTGCCCAAGGACCGTTCCCAATACGGATAATGCTCCGAAGGATACGCGCACACCGCCTTATCCAAGCCGCCGTGATGGATGAGATCGGCTTGCCCGTCCCCTTCGAAATTCAATGAACTTAGAAACAAGGAACCTTCCACAGGCTGCTTATAAATTCCGGTAGACAGGTCCTTCCCCTGGTAATCCACCGTTACAGGCTTTCCCACATTCAGCGATACAATGCCCATGGTCATGGAAAAACAACCTCCGCTATCTTTCTTTTCATCTACTATATGCAATCGGGTATGCCCTTGTCCAGAAGCCGTTTCAGTGGGAGGACCCCAAAAACAAAAAGGCCAACCAGAAATCTCCGGTTGACCTAATCATACGAACAGCCCGGGCTAAGCCGTCCGGACTGTCCAACCCTATGATCCCATCTCTTTCGCATCCGTGAACCGGACCAGTGCGATATCCTGAGGGAATCATGATAAGAAGTAACACATTAAAATATCATCAACGTAACGTCCATCCACGTAGAACTCCCGAATCAGCCGCCCCTCTTCCTTAAACCCGCAGTTTCTGTAAAAGGAGAGCGCGCCCGGGTTGCTGGACAGCACCCGCAGCCTCAGCTTCGCAACGCCTTCCACCCGCGCCATCTCCTTCACCGCCTCGATCAGCCGCTGTCCGATGCCCTGCCGCTGATGGGCAGGATGGACCGCGATGTTCAGCTCGAGCACATGGCGATTGCTGTTAAGGCCTGTGGGCGACCGGAAGCCGACGTAACCGCACAGCTCCCCTTCATGCAGCGCAACAAGCTGCGTGCCTGGCGGGCACTGCAGAAGATAATGGTCCCGCGAGCTCCATTTCAGGGGCTCCGGGGCCGTATTGCGATCCCATACCAGTTCGTCGAGTTCCATAAGCGCAGCGGCATCCTTCATTTCCGAGAACCGGATGGTCACTGTCTCTTGACGGGTCTTCATCGACATCCCTCGCTTCGATAACCATTCCCTTCATTATAACAGACCGGTTCGGTTCCTGCAGACGAGTTTGACAGGTTACGATTTATTGTTCATGAACGCCGCCGTAAATATCCACGACGCAGCCTTGTTCGTCATTTCCGGTCAACCGCTTGAAATCGTCGCCCGAGATGCGAACGCCTCCCGTGCGGTAGCGGTTCCGGATCGTATTCGCGGATACATCCTGCCCGTTAATCGTGACACGGGTCTGCTCGGCGCCATCCATATGATAAACGAATGTTACCGGAACGCCGGCAAAGTTGAATTGGAATTCCAAGCCATCCAGCGCCTTCGGCAGAACCGGGTCGATCACCAGGTCGCCTCCCGCTTCGCGGATGCCCAGCGCATTGGAGATCAGCTGGTTCATGTAGATCCCCGGACCGCTGGAATAAATCCGCCATCCCCCTTTGACAGGTATGTCTCCGCTGCGCAGCGCATCAAACGATTCCTGGGCTTCGTAGCGCGTGTTGAACTTTCCGTCCGAGCTGCTGAAATATGCATTGCTCTGGCGCAGCTCCGCATTCGGCACCACCTCGGTGATGCCGATCGGATTGATGCGCTCTAGCCCGCTCCAAACCTCGCTGCTCTTGCCGAGCTTCGCCATGGCCTCGACAAAGCGGATATGCGCATGCACATATTGCAGGCCAACCTCCCGGCCGAAATTCGCCGCCTGCTCCGCCCGCTTAAAGTGCGTGCTGACGCCGCCGGCATATACCGCCGGGCGGTTCATCAGCCTTACGCCGTCCGGACAGAACAGCTGCTCCCGGATAATCTCATAATGGCTGGCCGCCTGCTCCGGGGTCAGCAGCTCGCTGATCATGCTGCGCGTCATCGGCAGCAGACGGTACTGGATCCCCGTTTCTTCATCGGACGGATGCAGCAGGAATCTGCTCTGCTCCTTGCTCTCCATATAGACAAAGCCCGGAATGACTTCGGAGTTCAGGATATACGTATTGAAATCCCGCTGAATTCCTTCCGCGAGTTCCCCCATCGCACCTGACATCGCTTGATCCACGCTTTCCATGACGCGGGAGAACTGGTTCAAGGTCTGATACGTCAAGGCGACCGTCCAGCTGCTGACCATGAACTGCTTCAGCTGGGCGTTAGCCGGCTGCAGCGTATCGTCCCAGTCCCCGTCCCCATACGAAGACAGGTGGGTACCATGAAGGAAATGCTCCTGAATATAGGCCATTTGCTTCTTCACGTGTTCAAGCACGGTGTACGTCCGCTCCGTAAAATCGAAGCTGTGCTTTCTCGTGTAAGGAACGGCCGACTCCAGGATGCTGTAATCGTTGGTAACGGCCAGATAATCGCCCAGCACCTTCAGCGGCCATACGATGATGTCGCCGTGGCTCTCTTCCTGCTGGATATGGGCATACTTATCAAACATGAACCACTGCGGCCAGTTTCCGTCATCCTCATATTGGTGGGAATACACCTCAAGCAGGATATCGCGGACCTGCTCGTACTTATGCGTGGCTATGAAATATTCCACGGGTCCCTGGCATACATCGCGCGTTCCCCACGCCGCACCGCCGTACTGTTCCAACCCGTGCGGCACCGAATAATGGACGAGCATGTTGTGCGTATACCACCAGGCAAGCGCATTGACTTTGAATAAACCGTCATCCTGCCCGTTGTTCAAGCTCAGATGGAACCCGTTCATAACGGATGCGTAAAACGAACGATAGTTTGCAATCTCCTCATCCGCATTCTGCGCCTCGATTGGAGCATCCGCTGCATCAAGGCTGCCTTGCACCGTCATGGCCCACTCGGCACTCTCGGCGAGCTCAAGCACCGTTAAGGAAGCGCTCCCTGGCGCGATGTTGCTTGCCAGACAGGTTTCGTCCGTCACCTGCATATCGGCTCCCGTCACCCCAAGCCGGTAATGCAGATCCTTGTACACGGACGCGCTCAGCGAAGCCGAATCGGCACGGAACGTGAGGACGCCGTCTTCCTGAACCACATGATACGGCACTTCATATTCGTTGACATCCATCGTCATCTGCATGGTCACCAGATAACGGTAAGCTCTTCCGCTTTCGGAACGGACCTGAAGCGTAACCTCCGGTGCCGCGGCGGACGTGAAGTTCGTGATGATCAGCTTGTCGTTTTCGGTTTTGTAATACCAGCGTACATAGTTAAAGCCGATCTCGAACACGGACGGCATCGTCAAAAGGCGGTACTGCCCATCCATCTCGACATAGATCCGCTGTCCGGAAGTCTTGGGCACGTTTAGCGCGTTCCGCGCGTGACTCATCATTTTGTTAAAGTTGGTGTTTCCCGTCACCAGTTGGGAATTAAACACGCCATACATGTAAGAGGTGGTCGTGATGACCGGACTGCCCAGCTTAACGTTGTTGCCGCTCATCAAGATATGGCCGTGCGGACGCTCCACGCGAAGCTCCTTCTCCTTCAAGACGATATGCTCATAGGTGTCCGTGAAGAACGAAAGCAGCGTTTCCCCGTCTCGCTCCTCTTGGCGGCGTACAGGATACAGTGCGTTCAGTTCGTCTACCGTCAGCGGCACGGTCTGCAGAGGTTCGCCGAAGCGGTCGGAACGTTCCATCTGCGGCAGCTTATTGCCCGTATCGGTCAAACGGCGTGCTTCCGCCTGCTGCCAGGCGGCCTGGAGCTCCTCCTGGTATTCGAGCGCAGTGACGGCATCCGGATGATCCTCCTTAAACAAACCGTAGAATACGAACCGGGCCGTCCCGTTCAACGTTACGCGAGGGGACTGCAGAGCCGTATAGGCAAACTCGTATTGATATACCTCATTCGGGAGGTTCTCTTTGAATAAAGCCTCTGCCCGATTCGTCTTTTTATAGGAAAGACCGAAGAACTGAAAGCCGTCCGTGGCATACCCGACCGCCGATGTCAGCGATCCCTGCTGAAGATAAGGGAATACGCCACCCTGCGGCTGATTTTGGCGGGAGCACACGACATAACCCCGCTCATCCTGACGGAACACGGCATGGTCGATGTATTGGGACAGGTACGCTTCATTGTTTCGAACGGCACCCGGAAGGGCAATCCCGATATCCTGTCCGTAAACGACGTCGGCTTGCATCCCTTCCCCTTGGAGCTCGATGTCCCAAAACCACGCGCCGGCATCGGTTGGGGTAAACCGTATCGTATAGGCTACTCCCTTGACGCTGCCTTCCCACATCATCCGGTTATCCGCATGCGTGACCACGCTTCGGGAATGCACACCGAGCATGGGAACGGCCTCGATGCCGTCTTCGGTATGGATTCTCAGAAACAAATTGTTGAGGGCGCCGTCAATCGGATTGGAGAGCAGTTGATTGATCATCGTCGTGCCGTAAGCAGCTTGATAAAGATCCCCGCTTGGCAAAAAGGTAAACGTCAATTCTCCCGCCTGGAGTACAACTTTCGCATCGTTCATTACATGATTGGCTGTCACAAGTTTCACTTCCTATTCTGCATAAATGATGTTGGTCCGCGTTATTTCCGAAGCCGAAAACGTCTGATCTCCGTATCCCGGCTATTCCTTCCGACCATGAGGTCGAACTCGCCGGCATCGCTCGTGAAGGACAGGTCCGAATGGTGATACCGCAGCTGTTCTTCGGTCAGGGTAAAGGCGATTTCCTGCCGTTCTCCCGGCTGCAGCAGCACCTTACGGAAGGCCTTCAGTTCCCGGACCGGTCTGACAACCTCGCCGGAACAGTCGCGGACGTACAGCTGGACGACTTCTTCCCCGGCCATATCGCCGGCATTCGTGACAGATACTTTGATCTCAAGCGGCTGTTCCGAAGACATCTCTTCCGCTGAAAGCTCCATGTTTCCGTATTCGAATTCGGTATAGCTTAGGCCGAATCCAAAGGGCAGCAGCGGCTCATTCGGAATGTCCAAATACTGCGATACATAGCGCACCTGCGCATCCGGCGCACCCTTCGGCCGCCCGGTATTATAATGGTTGTAATAGACCGGCACCTGTCCGACGGAATAAGGGAACGACATGCTGAGACGGCCGGAAGGATTAATCTCGCCAGTCAGCAGCGAAGCGATGGCCGCCCCGCCTTCGCTTCCCGGGAACCAGGCTTCCAGCACGGCATCGGCCTCATCCAGCACGCCGTGCAAATCCAGCGGGCGGCCGTTGAACAAGACGGCTGCCATCGGCTTATCCAGCGTTTTCAAATGGCGGATCAATTCGAGCTGCGGCTGCGGCAGCGTGATAAACCCGCGGCTGCCGGCTTCGCCGCTCATCTCGGAATCCTCGCCCAGCGCCAGCACGATCACATCGGCTTGCTTCGCGGTCTCCATCGCCTCCTCCAGCTGCTGATCGGTCATAGCGCTCACGCTGCAGCCCTCGGCCACCGTCAGAGCGCCGGAAGGCAGCTTGGACCGCAGTCCCTGCTCCAGCGTGACGGCATCTTCTTTAGCGCCTGTCCAAGACCATGGGCCGAGTATGTCGCCGCTGGCAGCGAACGGGCCGATCAAGGCTACGCGCTGACCGTCTCTGAGCGGCAGCAGGGAGTCGTTCTTCAGGAGCACGCAGGATTTTCCCGCGGCTTCACGGGCCGCCTGTCTGTGTTCCTCACAGAACACGATCTCCCGTTCGGCTTGCGGGTCGGCTCCCCGCGCAGGACGCTCGAACAGTCCAAGCCGCTTTTTCAATGACAGAATACGCAGCACCGCTTCATCGATCAGGCTCTCATCCACCCGTCCATCGCGTACCATTTGCGGCAAATGATGCACGTAGCTGGAGGTCATCATCTCGATGTCCACGCCAGCCTCGATGGCTCTTAACGCTGCTTCTGCCTCGTCCTCGGCAACTCCGTGAGGGATCAGCTCTTTGACCGCTCCCCAGTCGGAAATCAACACACCGTCAAATCCCCATTCGCGACGCAGCAAATCGCGCATCAGCCGCTTATTGCCTGTAGCCGGTATGCCATCGACGGTATTGAAGGCGGTCATGACCATCTCGACTCCCTCATCCAGCGCGGCCTTGTACGCAGGCAAGTAATACTCCCGGAGCTGGCGCTCGGACATGTCCACCGTGTTGTAATCACGGCCGCCTTCACCGGCTCCGTAGGCGGCAAAGTGCTTCACGCACGCGGCCAGCCGGTTTACATCGCCGCTCAAGTCGTCGCCTTGAAAACCTCTGACAAACGCTCTTGCAAATTCACTGTTCAGATAGGGATCTTCACCGGTCGACTCCATCACGCGACCCCAGCGCGGATCGCGTACCAGGTCCACCATCGGCGCAAATGTCACGTGGAGGCCGGATACCGCGGCTTCGCGCGCGGCGATTTCTGCGCTTCGTTCCGCAAGGACAGGGTCCCACGAGCTTCCCATGGCCAGCGGCACCGGGAAGATCGTTTTGAAGCCGTGTACGATATCGGCCATCAGGAGCAGCGGAATTTTTAATCGATTTTTGCGCAAATGCGCTTCTTGGACGGCTATCACTTCCTCCGCCCCCGCCAAGCCCAGCACCGAGCCTGCATTGCTTACGATCTCATCGGTGATGCCCAGCGACTCCATCGGTCCTGTAATTGGCCCTGATTCTTGAGCTCCTTCGAAAAAAGGGACGGCCAGTTGTATAAGCTGCGCAATTTTTTCCTCCAGCGTCATCTGCTCGACCAGAGAAGTCAGTTGTTGATCTGCCATTTCCCATCCTCCTATGTCTTAACCTTCACGATCTAGTCGATTCGAATCGTTTTGATGTTTGCTCAAGCCATGAAATATATTCATGCAACCTTATATTTAATAGGATTTTTCACTTATACATCCATTGTTTTAGACTTGAGAAAACCAGCCTGTTCCTGCTCCATAATCGAAACGTTTCAATAAAAACGGACGAAAAATCAGGGCAGTGGCAGCCAATCCAGCACACGCTGAATTTTACGGTCCCAATATCCCCATTCATGTCCGCCCGGTTCTTCCTCGTATGTCATCGGAATCCCCAGACTGTCTGCATATCGTCTAAACGTTTGGTTATCATGATATAAAAAGTCTTCCGTTCCGCAGCACTGATACAACATCGGTTTGTTACCCCCGTATGCCGCGAATTCCGAGGCCAAATACAGCAAGTCGTCCCGGCTTCCCCGCAATCGGTCGACGCTTCCGAACAGGGCACGGATTTCGTGCTCCTGGAAGCCCGGTCCCGCAGCCCGGCTGGCGAGATCCAGCCCTCCCGACAGGCTTGCGCCGGCCGCATAACGCTCCGGATAACTCATGGCCAGCTTAAATGCGCCATACCCGCCCATGGAAATTCCGGCGACAAAGGTATCTTCCCTGCGTCCGGACACCGGAAAGAACGACTGAACCAGCTGCGGAAGCTCCTCGCTCAGGAATGTAAAGTAAGACGGACCGTTGGCCATGTCCATATAATAGCTTCGTCCGACTCCCGGCATCACGAGTGCGATGCCTTTATCCTCGGCGTACCGCTCGATGGACGATCTGCGCATCCATTCGGTCTGGTCCGCGCCTCGGCCGTGAAGCAAATAAAGCACCGGCAGCTTCGAAGAAGAACCGTATGGCATCAGCGCGGATTGCGGTATAAAAACCTCGATACCGGTAGACAGCTGTAGTGTTTCGGAATAAAAATCACACGTGATCCATGCCAAGTTCCTCATCTCCGATCCGGTACATTAACTTTCTACTTTGCTCTTCCCTGCAGATGCACGCTCCATCATTTCCGTGGTCAGCATGTACGACTGCTTTACGGATTCGCCGCCCAATATCTGAAACAGCAGATGGGCAGCAAGCGATCCCGCTTCGCTCTTGGGCTGCCTGATGGTCGTCAGCGGCGGATTCACGTATTCGGCTAATTGGATATCGTCGAATCCGATGACGGACACATCATCCGGCACCGAAATTCCGCTTTCCTCGAATGCCTTCAGCCCTCCGATGGCCATCTCGTCGTTGCCGTAAAATACGGCCGTTGGGAGCGCTCCCTGCATAATCATCATCTTGGTGGCGTTGTAACCGCCCTCGCGCACGAAGTTGCCGCTGAGGCGCCACTTCGACTGTTCTTCCAGCCCCGCCTCCGCGAGTGCCCTTAAATACCCTTGGTAACGCAAATGATTATCGTACGAGTCCGAGGATCCGCTAATATAGGCTACGTGCCGATGTCCGTTCTCCAGCAGGTAACGAGTAGCCGTGTATCCTCCCTGCTCCCCGTCGACCAGCACATTGACCAGGAATTCGCTGCATAATGGACGATCCATCACGACGATCGGAAATTGAGGCCCGGAGGTCTCGATCAGAACTTCATCGCGAATATTGGGCGCGAGAATGATGGCGCCGTCGGCCCTCTTCTCCCGCAAAAATTTAACCGCCGTCGAATCCCTGCCGCCCATCGAGCTGCAGGCAATCAGATCATACCCGTTGGTCAAAGCAACTTCCTGTACGCTCCGGATCAACTCGGAATAATAGGGCCCGGATAAATCCGTCAGAATTAGAGCGATTGTCTTGGTGCGGCTCCGCTTCAAATCCATGGCAAATCCGTTCTTCCGATAATTCAACTGTCTTGCTGCCTCGAGCACTTTTGATCTTGTCTTGGAACTCACTCTGCTGTCGCCGCTTAACGCGTATGAAGCCGTCGACAAGGCGACTCCAGCGAGCTTTGCCACATCCTTTATCGTTGCCATTTCCTTTCGCCCCTTCTAATACTTAAAAACTCTATCTATCTTATTTCATGCCAGAGATCGTATATCCTTCAATAATATGTTTTTGGAAGAAAGAAAATACGATGATGATCGGAACAACCATAAATGCAGCACCTGCCATTTGCAGACCGAAATCGGATCCATGCTGCCCTTTCAGAAGCTGCAAACCTACCGAAAGCGTATAAAGCTTCTGGTCGTTTGCCATGATGAGTGGCCACAGGAAGCTGTTCCAAGCGCCGATGAAGGCCAAAATTCCCTGCACCGCAAATACCGGCTTCGTGATCGGAACGATCAAACGGAAGAAAATCCGCAGCTCTCCCGCGCCATCCAGCCTTGATGCCTCGATCAGATCCGTCGGGATCGTCGACATGAACTGTCGGAACAGGAAAATACCGAAAGCGCCGACCAAGCCGGGGAGCACGATACCCGCCATCGTATTGGTCAAGCCCATGGCGTTAATCAGCAGATACACCGGAATCATGGTCACCTGTCCCGGAATCATCATCGTGGCGAGCACGAGATAGAACAATTTTTTGTTGCCCGGAAACTCAAACTTGGCGAATGCATATCCTGCAAGCGCGTTGAGGAACAGACCCACAAATGACCAGAACACAATAATAAGCGTATTTTTGAGGTAGACCATAAAGTCCAGCTTCGTAAATAAATCCACATAATTTTTCATGGTAAATTCTTTGGGCAATAACGTCGGCGGAACCGCCGTAAATTCATTCTCCGGCTTGAACGAGGACGTGATCATCCAGATAAACGGAATCATCATCAGCAGTCCCCCTGCAATGAGCAGCACCGTCATGACCGTCTTTTCTATTCTTTTCGCTGCCATACCCTAAAGCCTCCTTCAGTTACGATACGGAACATCGCTTGCATCTTAATACTCGACATCTTTTTTCTTGACTGCGAATTGCGCGATCGTCACAACAATGATAATGAAGAAGAGCACAAACGATCCTGCGGCCGCATAACCGAAATTACTGAGCTGGAAGCCATTGTTGTATATGAAGAGGGCCATCGACATCGTGGAATTCAGCGGTCCGCCCTTGGTCATCACCAGCGGCTCTTCGAAGAACTGAATCCAGCCGATCAGCGTCGTAATCGTGACAAAGAAGGTCGCAAAGCTCAGCAGCGGAACGGTGATGTACAACAGCTTCTTCCACTTGCTCGCTCCATCGATCTCCGCCGCTTCGTAATAGGAACGCGGAATACCCTGGAGGGCAGCAAGGAATATAATCATGTTAAGACCGATCGATTTCCATACAGCCAGAAGGATCAGCGATAACTTGGCAAGCGTGGGATCATTCAGCCACTGCTGCGCGGGAATACCAAACCAGGATAACATATGGTTAAAGAGGCCATAATGGCTGTTATAGAGGTAACCCCAAACAACCGCGACCGCCACAATATTCGTAATGGAAGGCATATAATAAACAACGCGGAATGTCTTGAACAGCCATCCCGTGCCATAGTTAAGCAGCAATGCAGCGCCCATGGCAAGCATAACGACAAGCGGAACTCCGATAATAACATAGAACATGGTGTTAAACATGGATTTCAGGAAAACCGGATCTTTAAATACATTCATGAAATTATCGAAGCCGACGGCTTCAATATTGGAGTAATTGGCGAGACCCGCCAGGTCGATGTTCGTGAAGCTGATGACAAGCGCAATGATGATCGGAATGATTGAGAACGTCAGAAGCAGCACCAGCGCGGGCGCAATAAACATATAAGGGTACTTATAGCGGTTAAAGCGCTTGATAAAGTTCTGCAATGTCATTCACCTCCTGCAAATATGGGTTTCGATGATACGCTATGGAAGCAGTCAGGCTTGTTTCATCATCGTCTGAAGAAACAAGCCGGGCTGCGTTACACGCTTTTGTTATTTGGATAGGATTTCGGTAGCCTTCGCGTTCAACTGATCCATTTCGGTCTTGATGTCCGCACCGCCCACCGTGATTCTTTCAAAGGCACCGATGGCTTCTTGGGAAACCGCATCCCACTCTTTGATGAACGGAACAGGTCTGGCGTTCTCAAGCTGTTTTCCGAATGTAGCGAAGATCGGATCTTCAAAGCGTTTGTCTTCCCATGCGCTCTTAATGGCAGGCAAGTTTTTGGATACATCGTAGTTGGTCAGCTGCGATTCTTGTTCGCTCATGAAGGAGATGAATTTAACGGCTTCATCTGCATTTTTGGTGCTGCTGAATACGGACATGTTAGCTCCGCCAAGGAACGATGCGTTGTTTTCTTTTGCAGGAAGGGTTGTGGTCGCCCATTTACCCTCAATCTCAGGCGCTTTATCCTTCACGCCTTGAATCATCCAAGGACCGCTGATGAACATCGGGAACTGTCCGTCCTTAAATGCGGCAAACAGATCCAAATCGCTCGCAAGCGGCGTCATGCCTGTGTCGTAGAAGCTCTTCAGGTATTCCATGGCTCCCATGAATTCCGGCTCGTTGAAATGAGGCTTGCGGTTCTCGTCGATCATAGCGCTTCCATTCTGCCAAGCAAACATGGACAGGTAGTTCATATCTTTGGCATCGATGGTGATTGCGTAATTGCCATTGCCTCTGGCTGCCAGTTTCTGGCCGGCATCCTTCATCTCATCCCAAGTCTTAGGACCTTCAGGATAGCCTACTTCAGCAAGAATATCGGTACGGTAGAACAATACGCGCGTTTCCACGTACCACGGAATGCCGACAACCTTGTCGTCGTAACTCATCGTTTGAACGGCACCGTCGAAATAATTCTCCGGCTTCAAATTCGGATATTGCTCAAGGTACGGCGTCAGGTCAAGCAAAGCGCCGGCTTGCGCGAATTCAGGAATCCAGGTTGTGCCCATCTGCACGACGTCCGGGCCGCTCTTCGAAGCAACCGCCGTCAACAGCTTGTCATGCGCGCTTCCCCAAGGAATGGATTGAACGCTTACCTTCACGCCGGGATTCTTCTCTTCGTATTGCTTAATCAAGGTTTCGTCCGTTTCGTCACCCATCAACCAGACTTTCAGTTCCTTCTTGCCACCGCCTTCGCTGCCTCCGTCTGCTTTCTCAGACCCGCCCGAGCATCCGGCTAATACGACCGAGAACACCAGCAATGCTGCCAACGTCCACAATATTGATTTTTTTCTCATTCTACATTCACCCCGTTTTTAATGTTTACCAGCATGCGAAACGTAATGCAAAACTTAAATTGAAAGCACTTACTTCGAAACGTTTCGATTTTATTCAAAAAAATAAAGACGCCGGATAAAGGTTGCTTCTATAATCCTAATGTCTCTTCATTCCTCCTAAGGAGCACATTTCCATGGTTATCTTAAGGATAATCATGCTCTTGTGTTAACAAAATAAGAAGATTTCTTGCTTAATAACTTCAAAAAATGCATTTTGTTTTGAAACGTTTCGACACGTTCATTATAGCTCCCCCTGAGAGCGATTTCAATATCCTTTTTATTTTTTGTAAGGCGTTTCTTTGACAAGGGCTGTGAGCTATGAACCGCAGGCAAAAAAGCAGCAGGCTCCGAAGCATGCCTGCTGCTTAATATGGTTCTGCCGTGATCCGTCACTTTATTAGTGCGCTAAGCGTTAAGTTGGCGTTCCTTCTTGTCATGACGGTCATGGCCCAGCCCCCAGTCCCTGCTAAGCCGGGCATGCACCGCAAACGACAGGAATGACAATACGGCAACTCCCGCGGCCAACCACGCCACCGGAGTCAGCCCGCCGCCGTCATACATCGTTCCCATGGCATAAGGCCCGATCACCCGGCCAGCGGCTCCCATGCCGCCGGTCACGCCGATATAGAACGGAGCGGCTTGTCCCGCGCGTTCCGAAATAAAAGCCGGGATCGCTGGCGAAATCAGCATTTCGCCCAATGTGGCCAGCACCATCGCAAGGATCATGCCTGGATAGCTGTGCATCGCCACGATGACGACATAAGCCGCCAGGTAGAACAAGGCGCTTGCGGTCATCTGGCTGCTCTCCGTACGGGCCACCCATCGCTTGATGGCATTGGTCAGCGGCTGCGCAGCGAAGATCAGGATCCCGTTCAACGTCCACAAATAACCGTAAGCCGTCTTGGACATCCCCTCCGAGATGATAAACGGAGACACGCCCGTGTTCCAGATGGAATTGCCGAACCATAAGAACAGCGAGCCCAGTCCCATAAAGAGATAGATACGGGTGTTCCCAAGCAGTGCCCAAGCACCGGGTCCCGCCGGAAGCGGACTCTTGGGCTGCGGATGATGCGACCCGTCGGACGCGCCCGTTCCGCCTAGCTTCGTCAGGTAAGACAGGAAGAAAATCGCAAAGCCGAAGGACGTGACGCCGTTTAAGACAAAGCTTAAATGATACGATATTTCCGCCAGAAACCCGCTCATGGCCGTTCCCAAGGCTACGCCGATATTATTGGCAACATAGATGACGTTAAACAATTCGCCCCGCCGATCGGCAAACCGGAAGCCGATAAAAGCCTGGATGGCCGGCATCGATACGGCGTTGCAGAATCCGATGAAACCCATCATCGCGATGAACAAGCCCCATAATCCGTTAATGAACGGAAGGGTGAACAATCCGAGGGCATTCAGCAGGAGCGAGCCCACGATCAGCTTCTTCACCCCGACCCGGTGATATAACGCGCCGCCAAGGAGTTGACCCGCGATGCCCCCCATGGACTGAATCAAGATGACAAAGCCCGCATCCTGCATGCTGCGTCCCAGCTCGTCGAATACGTACATCGTTGTCAGCGGCCACATCAAGGAGCCGCCTGCGGAGGCAACGAGACTTGCAACAAGAAAACCTTTTACTTCCTTAGGGTACTGCTCCAACCATTTCATGTTTATTATCTCCCAGCAGCCTCGCAGCAGTATATTTACGCATTAAACCTAAAATAGCCCCACAAAGTGGAGCCTACGCTCCGATGCTTATTCCAAATACTTTGCGGGGACCCCAAAAAACTTTATAAATTCTAATATATTAAAAAAAAGCCCACGCGGGCTTTTATAAATCCTTCTTAAAGGAAAGAGGCAAAGGCCTTCTATTTGGATACTCCGATAACCTGAATGAATGCACAATGCTTGTCATTTCTTATCGCCCAAATCCTAGTATCGCTTGAGAGATCGATTTTTAGCAAGCACACTCATTGCCGCTTTACCTTAACAGCGAACAGGCGCTAAAAAGCGGATCCCCGCTTCACGATGAATCGCTCTGGTCCGGGACTCCCGTCTATCCCCCTCTCTTATCCGGGTTAGCCTTTCTCGCTCTTGCAGGTATGCGTATTTGAACCGCGGTCCCGATTCCGACTTTGCTGAAGATGGACACGCCGTACTCGTTCCCGTAATGCAGCTTCACCCGCTGGTCAATGTTGCGAATGCCGCAGCCCGTATGGCTGTTATCCCGGGGATCGAATATCTCCTGTATTCGCTCCTGCTTCATGCCTAGACCATCATCTATGATCCGGTACAGAATATCGTCGCCTTCCTTGTGAACCGAAATCCGAATATGAATGCGATCTCCACTCCAAGCATGCTTCAGCACATTCTCAATAAAGGGCTGGAGGATCAGCTTAATGGTCTCGTAAGGCCATATATTCGTATCGATATCAAAAGTGACTTCCATGCGCTGACCATATTTTACCTTCTGGATGTCCAGATACGCATTGGCCTGCTCAATCTCGGATGCTATGGGTATCAATATTCTTCCCGAATTTAATGTAAGCCTATAAAATTGTGCCAGTTGCACAACCATATCCTGAAGCTTCTCCGTTTCCCCGAATTTTGCAAGTTGATTAATGGATGATAGCGTATTGTATAAGAAATGAGGGTTGATCTGCGATTGCAGCATTTCAAGCTCTGCTTCCTTTTTTTGAAGTTGGGTCAAATACACTTCTTTTATTAACGCTTCGATATCCTCGCCCATCGCATTCAAGGCATTCGCAATTTGAGAGAACTCCCCTTTTCCCCGGTACGTGATCCGTTTATGCAAATCGCCTTCCCTAAATGCATTGAGTACCCCTACAATCTTCATGATCCGCTTAGAGAAGGATTGGGAAATAACATACCCCATATATGTAAACAACACGACGCAGAGGATACAAATCACAATCAAAACGGTTCGTACCCTCTTCGCTTCCTGTTCAATAATGTTAAGCGGAACCTCAGCAACAATCTTCCAATTCTTCTGTGGCAAATCTTCTTCGATGATCAAATAATTGTTCTTATCATATGCTGCTACAGCCGCATCATGATTTGCCTTGACGGAGGTTTGGCTGTTGTCTTTAACAAATTGACCGGAAGTAAACACCACATTCCCGAAGGGATCCAGCACCGATAACATACTTCCGTCGCCGAGCTTCGTGTAATCCACGCTATCGAACAGTTGTGACAAACGAACACTGAACCGCATGATTCCCACCTCTTTGATCTCGAGCGGATTATTCATATCCACCATGCGCCGAATCATCGAGATTCGCCCATCCCGCTCATCCTCTTCTACCTGCTTCCACATCATCGTTGCATTGTATTTCTCTTCCGGCAGTATGAAGTACCAAAACTTACCTAAAATTCGGTTCATGTGGTAAATGTCATAGGTTTGTTCGTTGAAATCTTTATTTTTTTCGCTATCCCAATTTTTATACTTCTCGTACACCGTTTGATTATGAAAATAGACGGATAGCCTTAAGTTAAGGCCAACCGCCTTTGCAGCGCTCTCTAGCTTTGGGAGAATCACATTGTTCATGCGGGTATGATTCTCCGTACCCGATAAATTCCTGCGAACGCTCTGAACTAATGTAGGATCATCGTACAATGTCGCCGACGTCTGGACGATATCATCTACTTTATAGGCTACATTATCTCGGATCTGCTTGAGTGTTCCCTGGATGTTTACCCGGGTCTGTTTGCGCATGGTCTCATCATACATCGAGTGAGAAATATAAAAGTTCACGAAAACCAATAACAGGATAAATAACGTGAAGGTCAGCATGAGCTTGTAGCCGATCGGTATATACCCCAGCTTCTTGTCGTTTGGTCTGGACGATGTGATCCAGCGATGGTTCATCCCAATTCTCTCTTTCGATATTCCATGGGTGTCATCGCGAATTTTTCTTTGAATTGTCGGCTGAAGTAAGGGAGATAGCGGTAACCTACCTGATCGGCGACTTCATAGACTTTGAGGCCCGGCTGTTTCAGCAATTCGCATGCTTTTTCCATACGCAGTTGTACAAGCAGTTCATTAAACGTATTTCCCGACCTCTCTTTAATCAAAAATCCGATATGGCTCGGCGAAAAAGAAAAATGTTGTGCAATATCCTTTATCGTTAGATTCTCACTCATTCGCTCTTTCATCATTTGGATAACGCTGCGAATGAATTTACCGTCTTTTGAATTGGATTTCTCGAATAATCTTTCGGAAATCTCGAAAATATGCTGTATAAACCAAGAACGAATATCACTGACGGTTTCGAATTGCATCAGAATATCCAGATGATGAATCTCCATGCCTAACAGCTCAAACAAGTCTTCATTTCGACTGCTTAAATATTGTTCGAGCTTCCATATAATATAGTTCGACATATTGCGCACGGTAAATCGGGAGCGCAGATTCCTTATCGAACCGAATAACTTCTCTAACTCATCACAGATTTGGACCAGCTCGTATTCCTCCATTGCCTTTAAGAGGACATTCATACGTTCATCAAGCATCCTCGCATCAAGCATTCCTGGCTCAGCACAGACATCTTCGTACTTGATAATGCTTCCCTTGCCTAAAAACATTTTGCCTTCCACTGCTTCAACAGCTTGCCTATAAGAAAGCTGAAGTTGATTCAAGGTGTGTACAGGTTCGCCAATCCCCGTTGTCATGGATGTCGTCAAATGCTGCTGAACGTTATCCATCAATGTACGCATCGTTTGAGTGGCGTTATTGTCCTCAAGCAGTATCGCTACTCGTTTCGAGGACAGCTTGCAGTATGGAAGCATGCCACTATCCGTAATCGTCTCTTGAATACCTTGCAGAAATCTCCTCGCCATTTCCCTCTGGGAAGAAAGACTCCCTGCTTGGCGCCAAGATACATTATCGAGTTCCATGACAGCGACGCGTATCGGCCACTTCAACTGGTCGAATTCGTATGAAAAGTTCATCATTGTCAACGACTCTTCTGATTCTTCCCGTTCAAGCAAACGTATAAGAAAATCGCTTTTGACAATGGGAATCATCTCTTGATAGGCCATCTCCACTTCGCGCTGCTTGATTTCTTCATCGAGATCCCGTTTCACCTTAATTAACGAAGCGACGAGCTCTCTATCATTCATCGGCTTGAGAACATAACTGTACGCTTTCAATAAGAGCGCTTGCTGCACATAACTGAACTCCTGATATCCGCTGACAAATATGATTCGCATGTTAGGTTTATGTTCAAGCGCAATACGCGCAAGCTCAAGGCCGGACATATAGGGCATATTCACGTCGCTGACCAATATATCGATATCCTCGTTCTTGATAAGTTCACATGCCGACAACGCATTATTGACGCTTCCCACTACGGTCATACCCAAATCAGGCCAAGGAATGAACCTTTTCATTCCTTCAAGATCCAGCTCTTCATCATCCACTAGCAGCACCTTGTACACGAGAATCCCTCCAGGCATTGTAAAAAAATCCATATTCATATAGTATAATCGATCTAAAACAGGCATTTAGCAAAAGCAAAAAATAAACATGCATAATAAAAAGAGATCTCCCAAAGAACCTTAGGGTTCTTTGGGAAATTCACCTGCGACATCTTTGTTTAAATTAGTTGCCGTTCAGCTTAGCTACGTTCTCCTGCCATTTGGCCGTACGCCATTCTAATAGCCGATCATAGCCCAGATCCATCAAATCTTTATGGCCTTGATCAAGCACTTTGTCAACTTCTTCATCGCTCTTCGCCATAACCGATTTTGCATAGATTTCGAGGAACAATTCGTCTACCGATGTTTTGATAATCCCTTCATCTGAATCTGGAGCCGGATTCAGGTTCGCAAATTCCGTGACGTTTAACTGCGTAGGCCATGTAATCGTCTGTTGGTAACGCGTTCTCCAATCCTGCTCTTCGAAAGGAAGCTTCTCCATGTACTTGTATTTGGCAGGGTCAATATAACTCGTATTCCCAACAAACATAACAGGTTCATTCTTGGATTGGATTTCCGCTACTTCAGCCGGGTCATAGGTTTCCGTGAAGTTCGGCTTGCCCTCCTCATCGAATCCATCCCAGTTCTTGCCCTCTGGTCCGAAGTATTGAACATTCATTCCTTCAGGACCTGTATACCAGTCAAGGAATGCGAAGATCGCTTCAGGGTCTTCGGCAGCTGTTGTAATATAAGCAGCATTCCATCCGAAACTGGTGTAAGTACCCGGATAGATTTTATTCTTATCCAAACCTGGCTTATGAATCGGCCAGATCATGAAATATCCGCTATCTGGATCATTCTTGGTCAATTCCGGCTGCGCCTCGCCCGCCATCGTAGTTGGACTAGCTCCTGCAAATACAGCCACTCGTCCAGTCATGACTTTCTCTAAAATCTGATCCTCGGTTTGGCTGAAGGCATCTTGAGATATAAGCTTCTCTCTGTATAGCTTAGCAATATATTTCTGTGCCTCACGGAATACCGGATCCGTTAGCAGAGGCGTCAGCTTCCCGTCCTTTGGAACTGCAAGCAGACTAGCGTTAAGGTTAGTGTAGCTCGCACCTTCTCCGAATGCGGTGTACAGCACGCCGAGCCCCTGTCTTTCCTGCGCACGGTGCGGTTCGAACGGAACAATTTCGCTACCATACTTCTCTTTAACCTTTACCAAGTAGTTGTATAAATCATCTGTTGTTTCAAGCGGCGGCTCGCCTAGCTCTTTGTAGATCTTCTTGTTAACTACGTAACCCGCGTTACCATACGGATTGGATGAATACCAGTTCGGGAACATATACAGCTTGCCGTCATCGGAGCGAAGCATGTTCAGATCGCCCATCCATGTTTTCAAATTAGGATATTTATCGAGATAATCATCATAAGCTACCAATTTCCCCTCTTTACGGAGTCTCTCCATGTCCGGATGGTTACGATCGGTCCAGATCATATCCGGAAGATCATCCGAAGCCATCATCGCACTCAGCTTTTGGGTATGTGCTCCAGCAGCCGCAATCATATTGATTTTCACTTGCTTCTCTTCGCTCAAATATTTACCGATAGGCGTACTTTCCCATTTAGGGAAGTCCGAGTTCTCATAGTGAGCATAAGCTGAAAATTCAAGCGGCTTCTCCCCGAGCACCCATTTGCCATCACCATTACCCTCTGCCGGCGGATCGGTTTTCTTCTCGCCATCATTGTTCGCTGCCGGTGGTGGTGGGGTTGGATCCGCCGATTTTCCGCATCCTGCTAGAGCTGTGACCAGTACCAAAAGCAAAGATACCATCAACAGCAACGACTTTCTTGTCTTTCTCATTCACTAAACCCCTCTCATTTACAAAAATATATATGTTCAAAGCTGTTCGCCTTAAACCGTTCCTGGGCCTACTCTTTCAGCGAGCCTACCAGCACGCCTTTGACAAAATATTTTTGGACAAAGGGATAGACCAGAATGATGGGTAGCGTCACAACGATCATCATCGCCATCGTGAGCGACTTGGACGTAATCTGTCTCGCATTCTCCAGCAGTGCCGTCGAAGCACTATCGAGTACAGAGCTTGAACCGGTTACAATATTGGCATTCAAGGTTTGTCGAAGAATGGTCTGGATCGGGAGCAAATTATCGTTGGTGATGTAAATGCTTGGCAGAAACCAGTCGTTCCAGTGCCCAACGGCAGTCAGCAAAGCAAGCGTCGCGATAACCGGTCCGGACAAGGGGAGGATAATCCGAAAGAAAGTGCCCCAATTGCTGCAACCGTCGATATTAGCCGATTCCTCCAAGCCAACAGGAAGGCCTTTAAAGAAGGTTCGGAATATGATCATGTTCCACACACTGATGAGGGATGGAATAATAAATACTAGAAAGCTATCCATCAGTCCCAAGGAACGGATCAGGAGATACGTTGGAATCAATCCTCCACCAAAGTAGAGGGTAAATATAAAGAACAATGTGTAATATTTGCGTCCGATCAGATACGAACGGGTCATCCCGAATGCCAGGAGCGCTGTCATGAATATGGAGGTTGCCGTTCCGATTATGGTACGGCTTACGGATATAAAGAATCCGTTAAGCAGTCGATCATCTTGGAGTATGATATTGTAATTTTCGGTTGTGAACTCTCTTGGCCAGAAGGTGATTCCGCCTTTTGCGGTGTCCACGCCTACGTTGAAGGAAACCGCAACTGCATTCCAGAACGGATAGAGCGCCGAGAAGGCCAGCAAACTGAGAAAGACGTATATCACGATAAGCGTAACCTTGTCACTGAAGCTAATTCTTTTTAACATGCCGTACCTCCCGAGGGCTGCTGATTTACCATAAGCTATTACCGGATCTTCGAGCCAGATAGTTCGCGATCGTAAGCAGTCCTACACTAATAATCGCCTTGAACAATCCGATAGCAACCGCATAAGAATAACGGTGTGACCCTAGGCCCACTCGATAGACATACGTATCAATAACATCGGAAACCGGCCTCAGCACAGGATTGGATGCCAGGAGCAAGATGTCCTCGAAGCCTGCATTGAGCAAGTTGCCGATAGCAAGAATCATGAAGATGATGACGACCGGCATAATCGAAGGAAGCGTAATCAGATAGATCTGCTTGGTTTTGGAAGCCCCGTCAATGTCTGCAGCCTCGTACAGCGCCGGATCAATACTCGCAATTGCAGCCAGGAATACAATCGAGTTAAATCCGATCTCCTTCCAAACGTTAGCCGAAATGAGTATTGTCCAGAAATATTCTTTCAATGAGAGGAAATTGATCGGTTCATCAATGGCCCCTATCCTCTCCAGCAAAATGTTGATGCTTCCGTTCTCCGTTGATAGCAAGGCGGTGGTGAACCCTGCCACAATAACCCATGATAAGAAATGGGGCAGATATGTAATCGTCTGGATGACTCTTTTGAAGAGCATATGGCGAACTTCATTCAATAAAAGTGCCAGTACGATCGGTGCCGGAAATCCGATGAAGAACTTCAACAAACTGATAACAATGGTATTACGCAAAATCCTTTCAAACTCGGGAGCGGCAAAAAAGGCTTCAAAATGTTTAAAACCAACCCATGGGTTATCCCAAATCCTTGAGCCGGTGAACAGGTTATAATCCATAAAACCCGTTATTACGCCGTACATAGGCAGATAGGCAAAAATAAAAACCAGAATCACTCCTGGTAACACCATGAGTTGAACATCCCATTGCTTCATTAATCGCCTAAGGAAACTTTTACTATGGATTTTTGGCTGCCGGGAAATGGGTGATTGCTGCTGTTCTGTAGTCGCTTGCGGCATATTTATCCTCCCGTTACGAAATGATGTAAAAGCATGCTGGGTCTCTGGATTTGTAGCATTCCGAAACCGTTTGCAAGTAGCTTAGTATCATTCTACCTATGGAAATATATTGAAGCTATATAATAAAACCCCGATTTTTTATACTTCCACCGGAATGTTTTATCGTTTCCAAATAATTAAAAAAGACTGCCTTCAGGTCATATAGACCTATAAGACAGTCTCTGTATGCATCTTTAGGCAGCCATCATTTAGCCCTGACCTCGACCACCGTCGAGAAGAAGGTAGCCCCTTCGCCCAAGTCGGACAGCCTGTCCGGCGTAAGGGCATTGGCGCGCTGCTTGCGGCCCTCGCCTTCCCACCACAGGCCTTGGCTGACTACGGTGCCCGGCAGCATTTTATCCGTCACCTTCGCCCGGACTTCATAGGTTCCGCGGTCATTATATACGATGACCATCTCGCCGTCCTGGAGCCCGCGTTCCTCCGCATCCGCCGGGTGAATCTGCAGGGCCGGTTCCTTCTCCAGCTTCTGATGCTTCTCCACGTTCGCAAAGGTCGAGTTCAAGAAGTTATGGTTCGGCGGCGATATGAACATAAGCGGATATTGACGCCCGCGGCCGCGCCTTACCCCGTCATATCCTTCCTTCAGCGGCACGTAGGTCGGAAGAGGCGGCAGACCTGCTTCCTCCAACTGCGCAGAGTATAACTCGATGCGCCCCGAAGGCGTCGGCAAACGGTCCAGATACGTGTCAAGCGGCGTCATGTCCAGCTTCACGTGGCGGTGTTCCCTCAGCTTGTCCAGCGTGACGCCGTTTAGATAAGGGTTATCCGGGAAGTCGAGCGCTCTTGCGATCATCTCTTCTTCGGTCTCATGAAAAGCCGGTTCCTGGAATCCCATAGCCCGTCCCAGCATGGAGAACAGCTCTGCGTTGCCCTTGCTCTCCCCAAGTGCCGGAATGACCGGCTCCTGCAGCTGAACGTACTGATGCCAGTAGGAAGCGTACAGGTCCGTATTCTCGAACGAAGAGGTTGCCGGGAGCACGATATCGGCATACTTAGCCGTATCCGTCATAAACAGGTCATGCACAACCGTAAACAGGTCTTCCCGTGCAAACCCTTCCCTGACCCGCTCCGTATCGGGAGCCACAACCAGCGGATTGCTGCAATAAACGAAGAGCGACTTAATCGGCTGTTCGGTCATGGCAAGCGCTTCGCCGATCCGGTTCATGTTAATCGTGCGCGCTTCGGGATTCGGCCGGAGATCGGGACGCTCAAGCGCGTCGCTATCCATGCTGTTGTATCCGCCGTTCGACTTGGCGGCCCCTCCGCCCCGCTTCAGCCATTGTCCGGTCAAAGCGGGAAGCGCGGCAATGCTGCGCACCGTCAAGCCGCCGTTGTCGTGATGCTGAAGACCGTTGCCGATATGGATGTAGGAGGTATCGGCCCGGCCGTAGAGTTCGGCCAATTTCTCGATATCCTCGATCGAGATGCCGGTAATGGAAGAAACGTACTCCGGCGTGTATTCTTTGACGTGCTCGCGCAAGGCTTCATGGCCAATCGTATACTTCCGGAGGAATTCTTCATTCACCATGCCGTCGCGGAACATGATGTGCATGAGGCCGACGGCCAGCGCCGCATCCGTGCCTGGATACAGCGGAATGAACCAGTCGGCCCATTGCCCCGTCTGATTCTTGTGGACATCGATCACAACGACCTTGGCACCGGCTTTGCGTGCTTTCTCTGCAATCACCATCTGGTGCATATTGGTGCTGACGATGTTGCCGCCCCAGACGAGGATGACGTCGGCTCGTACGGTGTCCTCCGGAACGGTTCCCCCATTAAACCCCATCACCGATTTCCAGCCCTCATTGCCCGCGGAATTGCAGATCGACTGCTTCAGGCGGCTGGCACCCAGCCTGTTGAAGAATCTGCGGTCCATGCCGTTGACGCTCAATATCCCCATATTGCCGTAGAAGCTGTAAGGCAGGATGCTCTCGGAACCGTATTCCTCGATCAAGTCCTTATAGCGTCCCGCAATCTCCTGAATGGCTTCGTCCCAGCTGATCCGCTCGAAGGCGCCCTCTCCCTTGGGACCTACCCTTCGCAGCGGATAGAGCACGCGTTCCGGATGGTACACCCGGTGTGCCATATTACGGACTTTATTGCAGATGGCTCCCTGCGTAATCGGATGCTCCGGATTACCGGTCACCTTGACGATTTTTCCGTTCTCTTTATGCAGCAGCAGGCCGCATGTATCGGGACAATCCAACGGACATACCGCCGGAAATACGCCGTTTTCCTGATGAATCATCGCTTGAGTCATTTCGTAATTCCCCCTTTTGCTCGGCTGCATCATATCCCTTTATCTTAAAAGAAAATCGGGGTTCCAGTAAAGTCATACATTTTTTTCTAATCAGGTGATTCACTTTTCTTCCCCCAGGGTATATTCCTATCAAGAGCAAAGAAGAGGAACCCAGACCCTTTCTCTTCCTTGCCGAATCATGGACCACTCCCAAAAAAATTCGCCATGCCAGTGTCTCCTCCCCCGAGACCGGCATGGCGAATTTGTTTATATGGCATCCTCCCAGTGACCGATGTCCCCACACCTAAACCTCCATATTATAGAAACTCGTGATTTTCGCAGAAAACATGCAAAATAAAAAGCCTGTCAAAGCCAGGTCGTTATGTAAGCGCTTATCTGTCATTTTTTATAAATAATTCTGTTCGAATGATCGTTGAAGGATGTTTTACAAACGATTGGAGCAGGCGTAATATACTATTCAGCTTCGAAAACATTCTTCATATTCACATGACATTCGCTTAATTTCCATGATGGAAAGCGGGGGAACCAACCGTATGGAGGGATACCTATAGGATCCTTCATCCATACTATGGGGTGAATCCTGATTCATTCGCGTACGTACGCCGCGATGGAGTCAGGTAGGGCGACTCTCACCGCCCGAATCCGACAGCTAACCTCGTCAGCGTTGATCGGGAGGGTTGTGAACTTGTGATCAAACACAGGGTTCTAACCTGTGTTTTTTGTTTGCCAAAAATCAGCATAGGAATGGCGACCGTTCCTATGTCCAGCTCATAAAAAACACCGATAGAAGTCCGTTCAGTAAGCTTCTACCATGAACTTAATCTTAAGCGGCGGTGAAAACAACCATGTTATCCTCAATCAAGCGCTTCCTCATCGGAAGACCGCTTAAATCAACGGAATTAGGCGAACAAAAGCTGAATAAAACCAAGGCCCTGGCCATCCTGTCATCCGATGCGTTATCGTCCGTGGCTTATGGCCCGGAACAAATCCTCATTGTGTTGATGACCGTCGGAGCAGCTGCCTATTGGTATTCCATACCGATTGCCGTCGGCGTCCTGGTCTTATTGCTGGCACTTATCCTGTCGTACAGACAAATTATTTTCTCCTATCCGCACGGCGGCGGCGCATATGTCGTGTCCAAACGGAATTTGGGCATGTACCCGGGGCTGGTGGCCGGCGGTTCCTTGCTCGTGGACTATATCCTGACGGTTGCGGTCAGCGTGTCGGCCGGGACGGATGCGATCACGTCGGCTTTTCCGGAATTGCACGCCTATAATCTGCCGATCTCCATCGTGTTCGTTCTATGCTTGACCGTATTGAATTTAAGAGGGGTCACGGAGTCGGCCTCCATATTGGCTTATCCGGTTTACCTGTTCGTCCTTGCGTTATTCATCCTGATCGGGGTGGGGATATTCAATATTGCCACAGGCCATGCATCTCCGGACCTTCACACGCCGATCGGCACGCCCGTAGCCGGGCTGAGCTTGTTCCTGCTCCTGCGCGCATTTGCCTCGGGCAGCTCCGCCCTGACCGGCGTGGAGGCGATTTCCAACGCCATTCCGAATTTCAAAGACCCGGCCCCGAATAACGCGGCCAAAACCTTGGTGGCGATGGGATCGCTGCTGGCCCTGTTATTTTCGGGCATCGTCTTCCTGGCTTATTACTATGGGGTCAGTCCCAGCGAACAAGTCACGGTCGTTTCCCAAATTGCCGAGCATACCTTCGGGCGAAATGCGCTTTATTACTTCATACAAGGGACAACGGCCTTAATTCTGATCCTCGCCGCCAACACCGGGTATTCCGCTTTTCCCCTGTTGGCCGTCAATCTGGCGAAGGATAAGTTCATTCCTAGAATGTTCACCGTCCGCGGCGACCGTCTGGGATATTCAAACGGAATCATTATTCTTGGATTTTTCTCCATTCTGCTGCTGCTGGCTTTCGAAGGCAAAACCGAGCATCTGATTCCGCTGTATGCCGTCGGCGTGTTTATCCCGTTTACCCTCTCCCAGACGGGGATGATGGTGAAATGGATCCGCGAAAAGCCCGAAGGCTGGATCGTCAAGCTGATCATTAACACCACCGGCGCATGCATCAGCTTTATCGTGACCATGATCTTTTTCTTTACGAAATTCGCCCAGGTGTGGACCGTCCTGATATTCCTGCCGCTGATCATCTGGATTTTCACCCGGATCCGCAAGCATTACGAGGCGGTAGCGGACCAGCTCCGGATTACGACCTGCGAGCCGGTTAAGCCGATTGAGGGGAATGTCATCATCCTGCCTGTGGCAGGAATCACGCATGTGGTGGAGAACTCGCTGAATTACGCCAAATCGCTGGGAGCGGGCCAAATCATCGCAGTGTACGTGCCGTTCGAGCGGGAGGAGGAAGTCGCCTTCCAGGAAAAATGGAAAAAGTGGCAGCCGGACATCCGGCTGGTGACGCTGCACTCGCCTTATCGGAGCATCATTCAGCCGCTGACGAAATTCATCGATACCGTGCAGCGCAAGGCAAGCGAATCCGACTATCAGGTTACCGTCGTCATTCCGCAGTTCATTCCCAAGAAGGGCTGGCATAATTTCCTGCACAATCAATCCAGCCTGCTCATCCGGGCACATCTCCTGTATCGGAGAGACGTGATCATTACGACGGTTCCCTACCACTTAAAAAAATAGCGGGCTTGTTCCCTGCCTGATTCATTACGGCAGCCTCGCCCATCACGACAAAAAAGCTGCGATCAACCGATGCCTTTCATCAAGGACGGTTGAACGCAGCTTTTTCTTTAAACCAAAAGCTCGCCAGGCTTCCGGCATCAGGAAACGTTCTGCGCCGAATGAACCTGTTGAGGGACGCCGGCCGATGGCACAGGCGTCTGCTCGCCGCGCGGAGCGGCTGCGGCCTGTTTCTCCTTCTTTAAATACACGGTTCCGTATGTCGCCCCCACAAATAACGCGCCGCCAACGAAATTGCCCAGCCATACCGGAATGAAGTTCATCAGATACGCGCCCCAGCTGTAATAGCCTTCAAAAATCGCGGCCGGGATGAGAAACATGTTAGCCACCACGTGCTGAAATCCGATGGCGACAAACGCCATGGTCGGAAACCAGATCCCAAGAATTTTCCCGCTCATCTGATCCGATCCGTAGGAGAGCCATACGGCGAGGGCTACGAGCCAGTTGCACCCGATGCCCGACAGGAATGCTTGCAGGAAGCTGTCGTCCAGCTTATGCCCCGCCATGTCCACCAGCTTCTCCAGGTAAACGCCGCTGCCTGTCAGACCGGTCACATGGCCGAAAAAGTAAGCGACGAATAACGCACCCAACATATTGCTGACCGTGACAAGCGCTAAATTCCGCATCATCTCCTTCGTGGAAATTCGCCTCTTGAATCTGGCCAAGGACACGGCCATCATGTTGCCCGTCAGCAGCTCCCCGCCTGCAAGCAGGACAAGAATCAGGCCGACGGGGAATACCGCCGCGCCTATAAAACCGGCAATCCCTCCCCATTCCGGAGACGCTCCGGCAATCACGCGTATGTCAAGCAAAAAGCCGAGCGCAATAAATGCCCCCGCAAGGAATCCTAATATCATCACGTTTATGGCGGAGTTATGCGCTTTTTTCACCCCGTTCTCCACGGTAATCTCCGCAATGCGCTCAGGTTTATGGTAAGCCATGGTCACTCCCTCATTTCTTCCGCATCCGCCTTGTTCTATCTATCCGAATGCAGCTCATGGTATTCGTGTTTCGTTACCAACATTGTAACGCAGCTTCTTTGGCAAGAACGTGAATTATATCACGATCGTGTCCGTCAGGGACGGACATGTGCAGATATGATGTTCGGTATGCCATATGCTGACCACGCTGCAGCGAATAACATGGATCGGATTCGGCGTGGCCATTTACGCGAGATATGGATATAGGCACAGCACCTTGTCCATGGGTGGAGCTTCGGATCAACTTTAGCGGGGTGACTGCCTTTCGCTTCCCTCGAGGAATCGCATATGCCGAAAAAGCGGCGCCCGGTTTTCTCCGCGGCACCGCTCTTTTGGATTGCTTTTACCAGTACGAAATTTGTTCGTGTTGGATACCATTCTGCCAGATTCGGCTTAAATGTATAGATTTTTACTCACCTGCTAGGCTTTGGCCGCAGTCTCTACCCTGACAGGCGCCTCCGTTTCCTGCACCGGCACCTTGGCGATCGGCAGCTTCATGCTGATGAACGACGAGAGCAGGAATAGCGCGCCTGCCGTAAAATACACCACGACAATGGAGGTGACCGACATATACCATCCCGTCAGCCCGGAGCCGATGAGCAGCATGCCGGTAAATATCGGCGTCATCACGCCGTTCAGCCGGCCAATGAATTTTTCCTCCACCTGCTGCATCATCACCGCCATCAGGACCGTCTGCGCCATGGCCATCAGCACCCCGGTGACAAAGCGCATCGAGCCGGTCAGGATCGGCCACTGGGACAGCACCTCGACAAAGGTCGAGAATCCAAGGAAGGCCAGCCCGGCAAACAGCAAGTAGGAGCCTTTCACTTTGCCCGCAATCACCGCTGCGATCACACCGCCGATCAACATGCCCAAGCCCTCAAGCGCGGTGAACCACTGGACGCTGGACATCTCCAGCTGGAGACGCTCGGTGATGACAAAGATGTCAAGCGGCTGTACGAGCCCGCTGCCCAGCGCCAACAAAACATAGACCACCAGCAGCACCTTCAACAGCCGGCTGGAACCGATGTAGGCGAAGCCTGCCTTCATGTCCTTCACGAAAGAACCGGCCGACTCCGAGTTCTTCGAAGGTTCGTCCACGGTGGAAGGCAGAAAGGCCAACACGATCGCCGAAGCGCCGAACAGAACCAGCAAGCTGATTAAAGAGGCCTGCAATCCAAGTGCCTGATAAATCGTCGTGCCTACCATAGGCCCCAAAATGATAAACAGCGACATCGAGGTCTGGGATAACGCCGTGGCCGCGGGCACATGCTCATCCGGCAAACACCGCTTGATGATCTTCATGGACGATGGCTGCGAGAATTGCGACACGACGGCCGAGACCAGCGTCACCGCAAACACGGCCTGCCAATATCCCGCATACACAACAAACAAAATAAGCAGAATGGATATGAAGCTTAAAATATCCCCCCATATCATCGTTCGCTTGGGACGCCAACGGTCAGCCAGTACGCCGCCAACCATGGAAATCACGAAGATCGGCGCGTATTCAATCACGGTCAGCAGCGATACGGCGACCGGGTCATGGTTGCTCTGCTCCATAATAAAGAACAACAGCGCCATGTTGCGGATCCAGATCCCGATATTTTGCATAAAATCAGATACCATCAACAGTACGAACGCGCGGTTGCCAAACAAATGCTTCATACTCCATCCCCCTGTTAAAACCGACCATTCGGTTTATTTATATTTGCGAAAACGCCCTCTCCTGAAAATCAAAAGAAGCGTTTTTCGATAGATAAAACCACACATTGTATCCTACGCTATGAACCTTCACCCGATAACACACCGTTCAAAAAGTACATCACGCTCTTGCGGTACAGCTGCCTCAATTCCTCCTGGGACCGTTCGAAGTACGAAACCGACAACCCGTCCAGCAGCGATCCGAAAATAACGGCTATTTCGTCGATATCCTCTGCCGCTATGCGTCCCTCGTCCGCTCCCTCTGCCAGAATTTCGCGGTAGAGCATACGCGGACCTTGCAGAATCGCCAGCATTTCGCCCACAATCGTCTTATTTTCCGGCTGGTTGATATAGAATTCCTCCGCGATTTTGGTAAGCGGATTCTGGAAGTCGTCGACCATGTGATCGGCGATCCCGTACAGCTTCTCCTCAAAGCTGGCGTAACCGGCCTTTTTGTCGTCCCAGGCTTCCATCCATTCCCGATTCTGCTTTGTCAGCAGCTTAACGAACAAATCTTCCTTGCTCTCAAAGTGATAATAGATGCTTCCCTTGCTGGCCCCCGTGTACTTGACCAGTTCATCCATTGACGTTGCTGCATATCCGCGCTGGATGAACAGCTCCTTGGCTTTATCCAGAATCATATCCCGCTTTCGCTGCGCTTTTTCTGATGACATCGGTGTGAGCACTCCTTGCCTTGGATTTAAAAGTCCGCATCAATCAGCGGAAACTCGTGATCCGTAATAATAAGATCTATTCTATGGATGCACATCATCCCTCATTAAAAACCGACTGTACGGTTTAATCATACGGTAAACCTTCCTCCATGTAAAGGACGTTCCTCTGATACAACGAAAAAAGGATTTTGCCGAAGCAAAATCCTTGCCCACCTCGCACAGTCCAAAATAACAACATGCGAGTTATTATTGCATTATTCCAAGGCCCAAATGGCTCTTCCTTCTTTCATCGGATCGCCGTAACTCAGCTGCAGCCCCTGAACGTCCTGCTTCACCTCGTACGGAATCTCGCCCGTCAGCTCGCCGCCCGGAGGAATGGTGCCGTCCAGCATCTTCACGTCATCCGTAATTGGAACCGTATAGTTAAGATCGCTTGAATCCGTCATGGAAAAAGACAGTGCCGAAGAGATGACCAACGGCTCCTGACCGTTGTTCTTCACGGTAATGTCGACCACCTTAAACGTATGGCCGGGCTGGGGCTTCAAGTACTCGTCGCCTTCGGAATCGCGTACGCCGTTCAGCGTGATGACCGCGCCGTGGTAATCGACCGTATCGCCTACAGCGGCAGGCTCGTCGATCGGTTTCGTCTCTCCATCGGCAGGTTGACCCTCCTCTTGGGATGGTTCTGCCGGCGGATCCTCTTCCGCCGCCCCCGTCTGATCGGCTCCCTCGCTATCCACGACAGCCGGCGGAGTTTCTGCCGGCGGGTCCGCCTGATTGCTGGAACATGCAGCCGTTAGCAGCATGGAGAACAACACAGCCGAGACCAGCATTATTTTTTTATTCATACTTTATCCTACCTCCTGAAAGTCGATATCGATATGTCCGGATATTTTCCAATTCGCTGTCAAAATCCATATTCCTTCTAAAACAAGTAAAAAGACCCCCGAATAAGGGGGTCTTCGTCATTGCCTTGAATGAATTAAGCGTGTATCGGCGCTTTGGTCTCAACCGCCGGCAAAGCCTGCAAGCCGGCCGTGTTAAGGAAATTCCACGGCTTATTGTAATGCGGCTGGAAGAAGAAATCGATGAAGGCCAGCTGGTCGATCGTCATGCGGTTCTGGATGCACACCGACAAGGTGTTGATGGACTGCGTCATATCCGCCTTAGAGATCACCTGTGCACCGAGCATCCGGCGGCTTTCCTGTTCATACACCACTTTCAGCGTAACCTCCTCGAAGGTAGGCATGAACTCCGGACGATAATGGTCTGTAATCGTGACAGTATCCACCTTCAAACCTTCATCCTTGGCCGCTCCCTCGGTTAATCCCGTCGAGGCAATGTTGTGTTCGTATATTTTTAATCCGGACGTACCCTGGGTTCCCATATAAGGCGTTGTGGGCTGCACCAAATTCCGTGCAACAAGCGTACCCATCCGGACAGCGTTGGTCGCCAGCGGAATGTACATCATTTTACCCGTCGGGTTATAGAGCACCGAGCAGCAATCGCCCGCTGCATAGACATCCTGCTTGCTGCTTTGCATATATGCGTCCACGACGATGGCGCCGTTCTTCAGCATATCGACCTGCCCCTTCAACAGCTCCGTATTCGGTCGGAAGCCGATGCAGAGAATGACCAGATCCGTGTCGATCTCCCCTTTGTCGGTGATGACCTTATTCACCTTGCCATCCTGGCCTTGGAAGGACGTCACGGTCTGCCCCATGGCCATCTCGATTCCTTTTTCACGGAACGATTCCTCAATCTTGCCACTGAACTCAGGATCCAGGTATTTGTTCAGAATCCGATCGGCACTGTCAATCAAAGTCACCTGCTTGCCGTTCTGTTGGAAGGCCTCCACCAGCTCCACGCCGATGTAACCGGCGCCGACAACGGTAACATGTTTCGCTCCTTGCGCTTTATCAATGATCGCGTTGGAATGATCGTAGTTTTTGCAGAGCAAAATATTATTCAAATCGATGCCTTCAAGCTTCGGTACGATCGGCCAGGATCCGGTGGTAACAATCAGTTTGTCATAGGTATCCTCAAAAGTATCCTCCGTGGCCAGATTGCGGACCTTCAAAGTTTTCCGGTCCGTATCCACCGAGATGATCTCATGCTTCATCTTGGTTTCGACACCAAGCTCGTCGAGTTTCTGCGGCGAAGAATAGAACAACCCGTCCGGATCCTTCACAACGCCCCCGACGTAAAGCGCAATGCCGCACGACAAGAATGAGATGTTATCATTGCGTTCGTAAACGGTAATCTGTGCATCGGGATAAAGTTTGGCGGTATTCACGATGGCGGACGTTCCTGCATGGGTACAACCGATAACTGCAACTTTCATGGTTTTTCCTCCTCCAAGTATGAAGCTTTATATTGGTTTAAGATGATCATTTTTGCCTGGATTCATGCTTGGTAACGCTTGTTGAGCATGAACGGGTGACTGGTAGTTCTAATTGTGAATAATTTCACTTCATGACCTTATTATAATGTGATTTATTTCACAGTTCAATAGGCGAGTTGCGTTATTCACATATTGTTCATAATTTCACATAGTGGGAATGATGAATGATCTTGACTCCAAGATTAATGTCTTGATGCCACCGAATAAGGTGAAATCGAGAATACCGGTACGGGATCTGGGGAAGCTAAAAGAGGCCCGCTTGCCAACATTCTCGAGATACCGGAATAGGTTTTTCTTATTAATAACGGATTATTCCCTTTTTGAAACAATCGGCTACGGGTAATGATGTGCAGGAGGTGCTTTATCATGACAACCGTATTTGTTGCCGGAGCGCATGGTAATACCGGAAGACGGATCGCGAAGCTTCTCGCCGAGAAGGGGTATCAAGTCCGCGGCCTGATCCCGGATGAGATTCATAAACGGAAGATGGAGCAAGAGGGTGCCGTGGGAATTATCGGTGATTTGACGCAGTCTTATTCCGATGGTTTAAGGGACGTTGACGCCGTCATCTGCGCAGTTGGCGCCGGGGTAACGGAGGATCCGCAGGAGACGGATCATGTCGGCACCGTGAGGCTGATCGAACAATGCGTGCTTCTAGGAATCAATCGTTTCATTATGATTAGCTGCATGGAGACCAAGCACCCGGAGCACTTCTCCGAACTGAAGCCCTATTTGCTTGCCAAACATAAAGCCGAGACCATTCTTGAAGAAAGTACGCTGACTCACACGATCATAAGGGCCGGCGAGTTAACGGATGACGCTCCTGCCGGCCGGGTTCAGGCACATCCCGATCTCCGGGAAACCGGATCCATATCCCGTCAAGATGTCGCTGAAGCAGCCGTGATGTGCCTCTCCACGCCAGAGACGGAACTTAAGGCGTTCGATCTGATTCTAGGCGATCATCCCATACAAGATGCCCTGAAGGGTCTTGCTTCGGGCTGAATGGACGAAATGGCGAGGAATTTCCCAAAAAAACAGGACTGTTTCTCCTCCGGGACTAATCCCCCGACGAAAACAGCCCTGTTATGTGCTCGTTACTTCCTGCCATTAACCCAGCAGGGATTCAATGGCGCCCTTCATGGATTCAGGCGATTCCTTCGGTTCAAACCGCTGAACCACCTTGCCTTCGCGGTCCACCAGGAACTTCGTAAAATTCCAAGCGATCTCTCCGCCTTCATTCGGTCCGGGCTGCTCCGATTTCAGATACTGAAATAACGGATGAGCATGCTCCCCATTCACGTCAATCTTCTGGAAAACCGGAAAGTTCACGCCATAGTTCAATTGACAGAACGATTCAGCCTCTTCGCTCGTACCCGGCTCCTGTCCGCCAAACTGATTGCACGGAAAGCCAAGAACCTGAAGCCCTTGCTGGCTGTATTGGTCATACAGCTGTTGAAGCTCTCCATATTGCGGCGTTAGGCCGCATTGGCTTGCCGTATTCGCGATGATCAAGACTTTGCCCGAATACTGATCGAGCGAGACTTCCTGCCCCTTGGTATTGGTTGCACGATATTCATAAACTGACATCCTCGAATCTCCTCTCCAGCTTGTATTGGAATGAACCGCTTGCTTACAAGCTTCTCAGCCTGGCCCATCTTCTTACATCATACCGAATATACGTCCCTAAACCAAATTTTCGGTTCCAATACCTCTACCCCGCCATCCGTAAATCCATTATGATAAACTTATATCCGCTTCAAGCAAGAGCTACATAGACTCATGACAGCTGTTTAGTCAGCAAGTCAACAGGGTAATGATTTAGGGTTTGGAAAATATTGCGTGATCCCGCATTTCAACAACAGTAAGCGAGGAAACGAAATGAAATTGTATCCCGAAATGTTTATATCCCCATGGCATCTCATCGTCGTTGTCCTGGCCCTGATTGCCTTCATCGGACTGATCAAAGGGGGGTATGATCGAAGGACCGTGCTTCGCAGCACAGGGCTGTCGACGCTGGTTTTCTATTTTGTTCTGACGATCCCCATTGGCCTGATCACCCAGGAATCGCTTTACAAAGAAGAAACGATGCTGACCGACCTGGATCAGAACTTTGAGGACAAGAAGGCCGATTCCCAGTTGCAGAGTTTGAAAGACTATGTCGTACTTCACGTTGGAGCCTATAAAAATGAGGATGATGCCGACATCGTCGTCTATGCCGGCAACTATCACGAAAGCCAAACGTTCAACGGTCATATTACCTTGTTCGTGTACGACAAGAACGATGAGGAAGTCTTCACCGAGATGTACAGGGACATCACCCTCGCCCCCGGCGAGAAGAAAAAACTGGACACCTCTTTTACCAGCCAGCCCATGGATACCTACAGGTACCGATACGAAACGCACCCCCAAATGTGAAGGGTGCGTTTCTTTCTCTTCCGTATCAGGTTGACAGCCGGTCTCCAGACTCGAACCCTGACTTATCGTTTTCCGTAAGAGGCTGGTACGACCCCGGCATCGGCGGAAGATTCTTCGCATCCCGCCCTTTGCGCACATACCGGATTCCCAAATAGAAGAGAGCCGCCACAGGCAGCGACAGCATGGCTATCGCAAGGAGCATGCTGGACATTTGGTAGGAAGGATCGGTCTCGATCTCCGAGAAGTCCAGAAACATAAACGATACAAAAGTAACCAGCGAGAACATGATGATCTGTAACCAGCGCATCCATTTCACCAGGAAGAAGAACAGGACCGCCGACAGCGCAACAAGAAGAACGGGGTACAGCGGCTGTTCCGGGTCCGCGTTACCCAGCTCCGCCTGTCGCGTCAGCCAAAAACCGACGGCGAACTGAACCGGGAAAACCAGCCAAGCAAGCAAACCGGTTCCACGAAAAGCCGATCTTCGCTTTTGCAGTGCTTCTTCGTATTCGAGGAGCTTCATTTCGTATTCCAGCTGATCCCGTTCTTCCTCCGTCAGCTCCCTGTCTTCCTCCTCGTTCTCCTGTACCAGCCGATCCAGATACGGACGGAATTGTCGCTCGATATTCCCGTCAAATTCGGCACGCTCTAAATCCTCGTCCTCGCGAAGTAATGACGCCACCGATTCATCCCCCAGATCTTGGATGATGACGGATGTCAGATATAAAGGAATCCCTCTTCTGCCGATGACCTCCAGCCAGCGGTTCGCCTCCATCGGATCCGTGAAAGGAACGGCGACTGCCCGTTCAGCCTGCCCTTCTCCAGCAACAAGGTACATGATGGGCATTAGCTCCGCCATAGGCACCGACTCGGTCATTTTGCTGTTCCTATAAGCATAACTGAATTGAAAAATATATCGCCCGTAATATATCGCCTTTATATCGCCAATCCGAAGGCTCCCCTTCAAGGAGTCTTTCGTTTCGATATTCCATCGCTCATATTCAATGTGGTCTTCGTATAACAAATACTCATCCAGATGCGTATTATTCCAGATATGCCCTTTCAGACTCTTGGATAGTCGAATCACCATGAAGATGCCGGCGGGTATAGCCGCCAGGCTCATCCACGTCCAGACATTGGCCCAGAGGTACAGCAGAATGAAAGGTCCCATCGTAAACGCCAGGCCCAGCAAAATGCCCAGCACATGCATTTCGAACGTAAGCACCCAATAAAAAGGCTGCATTTTGGGTTTTCTCTGCTCATGAATCACCAGAGACATTCAGGCAGCGCCTCCTCCTCTAATCTTTCGAAGTTACCCAACCCAACAGATGGAAT